>OLNH01000023.1_pt1 | contig 142130 bp, 134 predicted proteins | sample 1643101 | NCBI WGS metagenome assembly OLNH01 (sample SAMEA3136758, study PRJEB25190) | human gut metagenome | biome: human gut; feature: human-associated habitat; material: faeces | place: Austria | collected 2013 | reverse complement strand
TAAAAAACGTGAGGAAAATTCTCTAGCTGCTCTTCCGATCGTTTATTTATTTTTTCTCATATACTCAAAATCTACAGTTGGCCAACTACAAAATCAAAATTTCATTTTCCAGCAGATTCACCGCTGCCATCGCATCTTCTGTATAATAATCTGCTCCGATATTGTGTGCGATATCTTCCGTCACAACAGCTCCCCCAACCCAGATTGGTTCACTGCATCCTGCTTCGTGAAGCGCTTTGATCGTTCTTTCCATTGATGCAACGGTTGTTGTCATTAATGCACTTAGCCCAATCGCTTTTGGCTTGTATTTCTTATAAGCTTCTACTACCTTTTCAACTTTAACGTCTTTTCCAAGGTCGATGATCTTATATCCATAACTTTCCAGTACAACTTTCACGATGTTCTTTCCAATATCATGAATATCACCTTCTACGGTTGCTATGATGATCGGTCCTTTTTCTTCTCCATCATTTGCTGAAAATGTTTCTTTAACAACTTCAAATGCTTTCTTCGTTGTCTCTGCTGACTGAATTAACTGTGGCAGGAAGATCTTTCCTGTCTCATAGTCTTTTCCTACGATATTTAACGCTGGTATGATCACTTCATTAATTACTGTCAGTGCTTCTTTATCTTTCAGTTCTTCTTTTGTGACTTTCTCTACTTCATCTTTTAATCCGTGAATGATCACATCTTTTAATGTGAAGTTTGTTGTTGCCGCCGCTGCGGCTGGTTTTGTTTCTTTATCTTTGGACTGGTTTTTAATATAAGTCTGACTATCCACGTCTTTGTAGAACAGCACATGAAATGCATCTATGGTTCCCATCAATTCTGCATCTAACGGATTGATGATCGGTAAATCCAATCCTGCTTCCATTGCTAATGCTAAAAATGTTCTATTTAATAACGGACGGTTTGGCAATCCAAAGGATACATTCGATACCCCTAATACGGTATGGACACCTAATTCTTTTTTTACCATCTTGATCGCTCGGAGTGTTTCTTTTACTTCTTTTTGCTGTGCAGATGCTGTTAATGTCAGACAGTCGATGATGATATTCTCTTTACCGATTCCGTATTCAGCTGCTTTATTAACAATCTTCTTGGCGATTTCAAATCGTTCTTCTGCTTTCAGCGGAATTCCGTCTTCCAGAGTCAGTCCGATCACAACTCCTCCATATTTCTTAGCAATCGGGAAGATTTTTTCCATGACTTCGTCTTTACCATTTACAGAGTTGATCAATGGTTTTCCATTATAATAACGGCAGGCATTCTCAATCGCATCTGCTTCGGAACTGTCAATCTGTAATGGAAGTGTGACAACTTCCTGCAACAGACGTACAACCCGTTTCATTGTCTCTGGCTCGTCAATTCCAGGAAGTCCAACATTAACATCTAGTACTTCCGCTCCAGCTTCTACCTGTTTAACTGCTTCCACCACAAGTTCATCATAGCGCTCTTCTAACAACGCTTTTTTCATCTTTTTCTTACCCGTTGGGTTTAGACGTTCTCCGCAGACGATCACATGATCTCCAAACGTAACTGTCTGTGTCTGACTGGATACTCTTGTTTTCTTCTCAACTGTTCTCTCTGCCACTGCTTTAGGCGCAGCTTCTGCAAGTTTTCCTATAAATTCTGGTGTTGTTCCACAGCATCCACCAACGATTGCTGCACCTCTTGCCATATAATCTTTCATAGATTCCACATATTCTTCTGGTGTCACATGATAGTGTGTTTCTCCATGTTCTAAACATGGAAGTCCGGCATTGGGCTGTAACATCACTGGAATACTTGCTTTTTCTAAGATTTCGTCAATGATCGGTTTTAATTCATCGGGTCCTAAAGAACAATTGACTCCCAATGCATCAACTCCTAAGCCCTCTGCAACATTAATAAATGTTTCCGGATCATTTCCAGATAATGTTCTTCCATTTTGCTCGAAGGTCATTGTAACAAACACTGGAAGGTCTGTGTGTTCTTTGACCGCCAGAACTCCAGCTTTCACCTCATATAGATCACTCATTGTCTCAAACAGTACAAGATCTACTTGATCTTTTACTGTTTCTACCTGCTCGAGGATGATGTCATATGCTTCATCGAATGTCAATGTTCCCATTGGCTCTAACAGCTGACCGATTGGTCCAATATCAAGAACAATATAAGAGTCATCTTCTCTTCCAGCTTCTGTTCTTGCTACTCTTGCATTCTCTACTGCTGCTAACAGCATATCTTTCGCCTCGTATTTTGCTTCTTCCATCTTTAATCGGTTACACCCAAATGTATTTGTTGTAATAAAGTCTGCTCCCGCTTTCAGATAGTTTTTATGAATCGATCTTAATAAATCCGGGCGGTCAATATTTAATTCTTCTGGGATATCCCCTGCACTTAATCCTGCGTTCTGGAGCTGTGTTCCCATCGCTCCATCAAATATTAAAAGTTCTTTTCCTAATCGGTTCTGTAACATCTTTGTCCTCTCTTTCTAAACGGGCAATCTTCTTTCATCACACAATTTCCACATGATTTCTTTCGTTTATCACTTCCGATACCAATCAATCCTAACATAGACTTCTGTGGGATCAAAAGATTATTTGGCGTGATCGTGACTCCGATCTTCCTTGGTATATCTAGTAATATAGCAATTCTTTTGTTGAATTCAAGTGGAAAATCTCCATATCCGGGACATGCACGATATGTTCGGTTATCAAACCCAAGTGTTTCTTCATATCTGTCACAATATTCTTCCAGATAAGCACTTGCCGCAGCATCCATAACCGTAGATTTTGTCATGTTAACCTTTGCATAAAACTTGATTTTACGCTCCATAACAATCCCAAGAGTGCATCCGATCAATATACATTCTTCACAATCTTCCAGCATATCTTCCATCTGCTGCCCTAAAATCTCATCCCCTGATTCCTCTAATCTCAATGGATCTTTCGCCAGTTTAAATCTTTTCACTATCACTTTGGGCTGTGCTATCTGTTCGATCTCTTCTATACATTCACCCAAAAGACTTGAAATCCCTAGAGTCAAACCTTCAAACATTGGTGCCTGATATCCAAGATATTTCAAGGCATTTTCTCTTACAACCTGAAAATCCATCTTAGTTTAATTCTTTCAATACAGCTGGAATACTGTCAAATACACGCTGCGCTGTTTCTGCACGATTCATTGTGTAAATATGAATCCCATCAACTCCATTTGTGATCAGATCAATGATCTGTTGTGCTGCGTAGTTGATTCCGATTTCTTTCATAGCTTCTGGATTATCATAATGTGCCTCGATCATTGTAGATAACTGATATGGGATCGTACATCCACACATCTTTGTTGTACGGATCAGAGATTTCGCATTCGTAATTGGCATGATTCCTGCAAGAATTGGTACTGTGATACCGATCTTTCTTGCTTCTCTGACTAATCTGTAATAATAATCATTGTCAAAGAAAATCTGTGTTACTAAATATTCTGCTCCTGCATCTACTTTCTTCTTTAATGCTTCTAAATCTTTCTTAAACCCATCAGCTTCCTGATGTGTCTCTGGATAACATGCTCCTGATAAGCAAAATTGTCCTTTAAAATGTTCTCCGATAAATTCATTTAATTCACTTGCATAGTGAAATTCCAGATTCTCAGGATCAAAGTTTGTTGCATCTGCAGGATAATCTCCCCTTAATGCTAAGATATTATCGATTCCTGCTTCTTTCAGACGTTCACATTCGTATTTGATATCCTCTTTTGTAGATGAAATACAGCTTAAATGTGCTACAGATTCAATTCCATATTCATGCTTAATGACTGATGCGATTTCTACTGTCTTACCTTTTGTAGATCCACCTGCACCATATGTAACACTAATAAAATCCGGGGATAATTTTGCTAATCCCTCAATCGTACTATAAATAGAAGAAATATTTCCTTCTTTATTCTTTGGAGGAAATACCTCAAACGAAATTGTTGACTTATTTTTTAAAATTTCTGATATTTTCATAGAATTTGCTCCTTTTCATTATTTCTGACTAATTAACTATGATAAATTTTAACATGATATTTTATCACTGTAAAGGAACGAAATCATATCATTCTTCGTCTATAGATCGTAACTGATCTTACCATCAATTTCAGCGTAATAAGTTTCTTCTCCTTTTTTAAGAACTGCTTTCCCCATAGATGCTTCCATAAACTTTTTCTCAACACTTCCAACTTCTTCCACTGGTACGATCATTTCAAATGTTACATTATCCGTATACACTGTATCAAGCACTGGGATATGCTCTGTTGCTGTTAAATACTGAATCTTTCCAGATGTCGTGTAATCACAAGTGAGGCTGAGCATTACCCCAAGACATTTCTCGATCACCATACTTTCCTTGATCCCTTCTTGCGTACTTTTTGTGTACGCACGGATCAATCCTCCAGTTCCAAGAAGTGTTCCACCAAAATATCTTGTTACAACTGCTACCACATTATGTAATTCCTGCCCTGTCAGCACCTCAAGCATTGGCTTCCCAGCAGTTCCACTTGGTTCCCCATCATCACTACAACGCAAGGCTGGTTGCTTTTCTCCGATACTGTATGCCCAGCAGTTATGCCTTGCATCCCAGTATTGTTTTTTTATCTTCTCTATGAATGCCTGTGCTTCTTCTTCTGTCTGCGCTGGAGCAATATGTGCAATAAATCTTGATTTCTTTTCTGAAATCTCTGCTTCTCCCTCTTTATATAAGATTTTATATTTTTGAACGTCCATCTTCTTCCTCCCTGGTCATGATCTCATCTAAGGACTCTGCCAGTGAGATCGGTGTTACTTTATATTTTATCAGGTTATGGATCACACGATCTACTAATTCCATAGATTCTGATATACTTGGAACTGCATCCCACTCGATCACATTCGTCTCTTCCTGATATTTTTCCAGTTCGACTCCATACATCGTGTGTTCCTGATCTTCCATCAAATAGTAGGATACTACATTTTCCCTTTGTTTGTCATCATAAAATGACTGCTTCCCCTTTAATTGTTTTTTCATATTCTTCTCCTTTATACTTTTGCCCCTTACATCATCATATTGTTGATTGTATCGTTTATAGTTACACGGTCGGTTTACTTGAACTTTTTTATTTGGTATAATACGTAACAGGAGGTTTTTTATGAAATATACCAAACAAAACATTCAGAAAAAGAGACAGATCTTATCTTCAGAAAAAATTCGTAGAAATTCTAAGATTTCTCTCTTTCTTTTTAAATATGCTTTTATCATCTCCATTGCCTTGATCGTTACTGGGCTCGGCCTCGGGGTTGGTTTCGTACGTGGGATTTTAAAAACAACCCCACAGATTACAAAAGATTCCGTCCATTCCAAAGGATATATCACAACTATTTACGATAACAAAGGATCAACGATCAAAACACTTTCAAACCATGATTCCAACAGGATCTACACTCCTCTTTCTTCCGTTCCAAAGAATCTTCAGCATGCTTTTATTGCGATTGAAGATGAACGTTATTACAGCCATAATGGAATTGATCTGTATGGAATTATTCGAGCAACCTTCCTTGGTATCAGAAACCAATCTCTAAGCCAAGGGGGAAGTACTATCACGCAACAGTTGATCAAGAACAATGTACTTGGAATTCAGCCGGAAAAAACCACAATGGAACGTCTGGAACGAAAGATCAAAGAACAATCTCTTGCTCTTGAACTAGAAAAGATTGCTTCTAAGCAATATATCTTAGAAGAATATCTAAATGCGATCAATCTTGGAGAAGGAACACTTGGTGTTCAGACAGCATCACAAAAATATTTTAATAAAGATGTTTCTGAACTCACATTGTCCGAATGTGCTGTACTTGCAAGTATTACTAAGAATCCGACACGTTTAAATCCTGTAACTCATCCGGAAAACAACGCTTCCAGAAGATCACTTGTTTTACAAAATATGTTAGAGCAACATTATATCACAAAAAAAGAATATCGAGAAGCACTTAGTGATGATGTATACACAAGAATTCAAAAAAATGCTGCTGCTGCACCTGCAAAAAAAACAACAAATTCTTATTTTGAGGACGCATTAATCCTTCAAGTTGTAAAAGATTTAAAAAAGCAACTGGGGTATGACGAAACAAAAGCTTATAATGCTATTTACAGTGGCGGATTGAAAATATACTCTACTCAGGATCAACAGATCCAGAAGATTGCAGATAGCGTCACAAACGATGCTTCAAACTATCCAAAAGCCACAAAAATCGCGCTTTCTTATTCTTTATCTGCAAAAACTGTTTCAGGAAAAGACGTTGTTTATTCTGATCACAATCTGCTTGATTATATGAGAAAAAATAACCTTGGAAACCAGTTGATTTTTACAGATGAAGCAAGTGCAAAGACAGTTGTTACAAAGTTTAAACAATATATTTTATCAAAAGGTGAAACCATTACAAATGAATCTTTCCAAACAACGATCCAGCCTCAGATATCCATGACGATCATGAATCAATCTAACGGAACTGTAGAAGCCTTAGTTGGTGGACGTGGAAATAAGACTTCCGATCTTTCCTTGAATCGTGCTACTGGTACTACAAGACAACCAGGTTCTACTTTTAAGATTCTTTCTGCATTTTTACCTGCACTTGACAAGAATCATATGACACTTGCAACCGTATATGAGGATGCTCCTTATAACTATATTGACACTAACAGACCAGTACGCAACTATTACAAAGGTTATAAAGGTTATTCAACGATCCGCGAAGCGATCACAAACTCCATGAACGTTGTTTCGGCCAAAACCATTGCTGACGTTACACCTAAGACTTCGTTTGAATATTTGATGAATCTTGGTTTTTCCACTTTGGTGTCTAATGAAACAACTTCAAATGGAAATGTATATACCGATATTACCCAGTCCTTATCTCTTGGTGGCCTGACTTATGGTGTTACAAATATGGAATTGACTTCTGCATATGCTTCCATTGCAAATGGCGGAACCTACCAGAAACCTGTTTTATACACAAAAGTCGTAGATCATAATGGTAATATTCTTCTTTCTAATACTCAGAAAGGTAAGCGTGTCATGAAAGAAAGTACTGCTTTCCTTTTAACCGACGCTATGAAAGACGTTATTACAAAAGGAACTGGAAAATCAGCAAAACTTTCTTCATCTATGGCTGTCGCAGGAAAGTCAGGAACTACTTCAAACAGTTACGATTACTGGTTCAGCGGTTATACTCCTTATCATACAGCTTCTGTCTGGATGGGCTATGACAAGAATACAAATTTTGCTTCTGATAACACTCATAAAAAAATATGGGCAAAGGTCATGAATGAAATCATAAAAACAAAACAAGAACAAACTACAGATTTTAAAAAACCAGCTGACATTGTAAAAGCAAAAGTCTGCAAAGAGTCTGGAAAACTTGCTATTAAAGAGGTTTGTGATCACGATCCAAGAGGCAGCCGTGTGATCACAGAATATTTTGAAAAAGGAACCGTTCCTACCCAGACCTGTGATATCCACGTTGCAGTTGAAGTATGTAAAACAAGCGATAAACTCGCCACAAAGAATTGTCCTGCAAACAAAAAACAAAGAAAAATTTACATTGTCCGCAAAAAGGGCAGTCATGGAAAAACAGCAGACACTCCTTATATGCTTCCAAAAAAATATCAATCTGTTTTCTGCAAGAAACATTAACCGTTAATCTTCTATATTTTTATATTAAAAAGGGATTCTCTCAAATCAGAATCCCTTTTTTCTCTTTATTTCATACTCCTGCCTTTATTTTTTGATCTTCGGCTGAAAGATCAAAGATGCCAGATAAGAAAAGATCAATGCTGCTGATGTTCCGACTGCTGCTGCCGTGAATCCTCCTTCGAATAACCCTAGAAACCCATGATTGTCAACTGCCTCTTTCATTCCTTTCCATAAACTGAATCCAAAACCAGACAACGGAACGGTCGCACCACATCCTCCAAACTCTTCGATTCTTTTATAAATCCCCAGTGCCCCAAGAATAACACCTGCAATAACTAAGAGTACCATGATCCTTCCCGGCTGTAATGTCGTATGATCCATCAATATTTGCACCAGGATACAAATAATGCCTCCTACTAAAAACGCCCTGATATATTCCATTATTATCTTACTCCTTCCAGAAAGATCGCATGTGCGATCCCTGCAACATTTTCACCTTCATTAAAACTTGTCTTTGACATTAATGCTCCTGTTGGCACAAACAATACTTTCTTCCACGTTCCATCAATGAGCTTCGGTATGATCATCGATGCAAGAACCACTGCACTACAGGCACAGCCAGAGCCCCCAGAATGAGTATCCTGCGTCTCATTCTCATAGATTTCAATTCCACAATCCCCATGAACTTTCGAAAGATCATATCCATTTTCACGAAGCAAATGCAACAAAATCTTCTTGCCAACTTCTCCAAGATCTCCTGTATATACTGCATCATAATCTTCAGGCTTCGACCCAAAATCCACAAAATGCTGATAGATTACTTCTGCCGCTGCTGGCGCCATGCAAGCCCCCATATTCATCGGATCTTCCATCCCATAATCAACGATCTTTCCTGTTGTGATCCCTTGAATCTTTACAGGACCAATTTCTTTTGACACAATAAAACCTCCAGATCCTGTCACAGTCCATGTCGCAGATAATGGTCTCTGATTTCCATATTCTAACGGAAAACGGAACTGTTTTTCAGCACTTCCGATATGACTGGAAGCAATTGCAAGTGAATGCTTTGCAAACCCTCCTGCAACGCTCATCGCTGCCAGAGACATCGCTTCTCCTACTGTTGAACATGCTCCAAAAAGTCCAAACAACGGTATCCCTAGTTCTTTCATTCCAGAAAACGTTGCTGTATTCTGTTCCAAAAGATCACCCGCAAACGCGTAACGGATATCCTTCTTATGAAGATCAGCTTTACTGATCGCAAGCATTGCTGCCTGTTTCATAAAACGGCCTTCTGCCAATTCCCAGCTTTCTTGTCCAAAGTATGGATCTTCAATGATCTGATCGATCAGATTTCCCAGAGGACCTTCCCCTTCTTTCTTCCCTGCAACTGATGCCCAGCCTTTTAAGTACGGCGCATTCTCAAACTTTAGACTCTGCATACCACAAATCGATGTCATAGAAACCACCCCCATTGCTTTGTGAATAAATAAATCAATCCAGCAACAAATGATGAGAATATTCCATATAAGATCACTGGTCCTGCGATCGTAAAAATCTTAACGCCAATACCAAAAACCTGTCCTTCTTTCTGATATTCGATTGCAGCTGAAGCCACTGAATTTGCGAATCCCGTAATCGGCACAAGCCCGCCTGCACCGCCAAATTTTGTAATTTTTCCATAGAAATTAAATCCTGTTAATAAGACACTTAGTAAGATCAATTCAATTGTCACATATAATAATGAATCTTTCTTGGAGAGATTCAAATATTTCATCATTAACTGCTTCATAACTTCACCAAGAACACAAAATGTCCCACCCGTTACAAACGCTTTTGTGCAATTTAACAGACTATTATGTTTTGGTGTAAGATTTTTCACGATCTGTTGATATTCTTCTTTGCTTGGTTCTTTTTTCACTTGTATCACCCTTTCTTCATTTTATGAAAATATATAAAAATAAAGCCAACATCCTAGCATTTTTCCAAATGCGATCCCATAGATTACATATGGAATCCCTGATCTCAAATTTAATCTTCTTGAAAAGATCGGAAGACTTTTGATCGTTTCTGCCAAAGCTCCGATCATACATCCCACAAAGATTCCTCCAAACAATCCATACAGTACAAGAAGCGGGTATCCAGCTTTGATCTGCCAGCGATAAAGAAAGACCAATGTCCCAAGAATCCCTCCAAGTGCCACAAAACTTTCATACATTCTGGCGTTTTTCATACTCTTCGTCAATCCTGCTAATCTCGGGATCACACCTAACATACTCAAAAATGCCAGAAAACTGGCTGCGATCAAGCCGCCTGCACACAATCCGTAAAAGATCAGAAAGAAACTACGAATCCACATCTGCTTCTTCCCCTTTCCGCCCTGCATTGATCATCAATCTATCATTCACATCTCTCTCATAAAGCCTCATCTGTACTTCAAATGGTGTTGGATCATCATTTAACTTGATCTTACCTGCATGATTAAAAAATAGAATGATCCCAATCGCTAATCCTGCCGCATAAGAAATATGAAGAATATTTGGACCATCTGGTGCCTGTCCCATGATCATTTCATAAACGTTATAAAACAATTCTTCGATTCCAACATCCGTGTTATATGTCATAATTGAAAAACTTGCACCAAAAAATGCGACTAAAATTACAAAGACTATCTTTCCATAATGAAAAATCTTTGATTCTTCTTGTTTTCTCTTGTAATATACAATAAAATCTTCGGCACCTAAATTAATCACATCTAATGTCTTATCCACCTGTTTTATCACTTCAACTAACATCAAAACAGAAAAACATTTTCTCTGATCATGATCTCCTATAAAATGATAAACACTTTGATTCTTTATTTTCTGTTCCAAATCCTTGTCGGTGCAGTACAGGGACATGATATCCTTTATTTTAATCTCTGGATGCACAAGACATACACTTTCTTGCGCTTTGATATAAACATTCACTTTGATATCCTCCTTCTCTTACAAATGCACCTTTCACTTCTTCCTTGTTATCTTTGGATACTAAGACACAAAACGCTGCGATCACAAAAATGATCAGTCCTGCACATAGGATCCACTGGTACTTTCTTTTCATTCTTATCACCTCAGCGTTATTATCTGTCATTTTTAACTTTTCATTCATAAGTTGCAAGAAAAATCATGTGGTGTTATAATTTTTCATAGTGACTTTTATCGATAAATCAAAGGAGATCAGCCATGGAACAAGAACAATTAACACTTTATAAGCTTATGATTTTATATTTAATTGAGAAGGTAGATTTCCCTTTGAGCAATTCACAGATTTCTGAATTTATCCTTGATAAGGGATATACCAATTATTTTACTGTTCAGAGAGCTTTTCATGAGTTAGAGGAAGAAAATATGCTCAGAGTTAAGCAGATTCGTAATATGAGCCACTACGCGCTCAGTGACGAGGGATCTGAAGCAATTGAGATGTTTGAATACCAGATTCCAAACTCTATCAAAGAAGATATCGCTCAGTTTTTAAAAGAAAAAGAATATGAGCTTCGTAAGGAAGCCAATGTGACTGCTGATTTTTATCCATCCAAAGGAGACGAATATACCGTAAATCTTAAGATCAGAGAAAAAGAAAGCCCGCTCCTTGAGATCAACTTAAATGTCGTCTCAAGAGACCAGGCAGTTTACATATGTGACCATTGGGAGAAAAAACACTCCGATGTCTATTCTATGCTAATTGAAAAATTGTTATTTGACGAGCCGAATAAATAATTATTCGGCTTCTTCTTGTTGAAGCACCATTGACTCAATGAAATCCCAGATTTCATCTCTTCCCTGTTTTGATAATGCTGAGAATGGGAAAATTGGTGTTTCCTTATCCATCTGAAGCTCTGTGCGGATCTCTTTTAGATGTTTTGGCACCTGGCTTCTCTTCAGCTTGTCAAGCTTTGTTGCAATGATCACTGGACGATATCCATTGTGAAGAATCCAGTCATACATCATAACATCGTTCTTTGATGGCTTATGTCTGATATCGATCAGTAAAAAGACCATTTTTAGCTGTTTTGATGTCTGTAAGTAATTTTCGATCATGTGTCCCCATTTTTCCTTGACGGATTGTGTTACTTTCGCAAATCCATATCCTGGAAGGTCTACATAATAAAGTTCTTCGTTAATATTGTAATAATTGATCGTCTGTGTCTTTCCAGGCTGTGCTGAAATCCTCGCGTAAGATTTGCGGTTCATCAGTGCATTGATCAGTGATGATTTTCCTACATTTGATTTTCCAGCAAATGCCACTTCTGGCAATGTATTGTCTGGTAATTTACTTGTGATCCCACAGACGGTTTCTAAATTTACACTTTTTATGATCATGTCATTCTCCTCACGTAAAATAAATCCTTTACCGAACATATTCTACGTGAAAGCCCATTATTTGTCAATGGATACATGATGGAGCGGCTTAGTATTTTTAGTGATCGGAAGGATCTGATACCCTTCTTTTTTCAATGTTTTGATCAGCGGATCTAATGCTTTCACTGTATTTGTTGTCTCATGAAGGTCATGCATTAATACAATACTTGTTTTCTGTCTCCTGACATCCTTTAAAATCTTCTTGTTTAACTGCTGAGGACTTTGTTCAAAATTAAGCGCATCTTCATTCAATGCATTCCAGTCAAAATAAAGTAATCCCTTTTTGTTCACATACTGGATATACGGTTTTATATTTTTTGCGCAATGATTACTGCTGCCACCCGGAAACCGGTAAATATATGGCTTTACATCTGTTAGCTCATATAAATATTTCTGTAGTTTCATAAGGTCTTTCGAAAATGCACCTACATTCGCATAAATCTGATCATAATTATGACTGTAGGAATGCATTGCCAATGTATGACCTTCTAACACGATTCTTTGATACATTTTCTTGGCATGTTCCGTTTCTTTTCCTACGACAAAGAATGTCGCCTTCACCTTATGTTTCTTTAGAATATCAAGAATCTGTGCCGTATGATCGGATGGTCCATCATCAAAGGTTAAATAAACTTTCTTTTGATTCAAATTACTGTTGGTTAAAAAGCCACTTTCCCCTTCACCCTGACTTGCAATCTGAAACCAGTATGTCTTTGTTCCCTTCCCTTGTGCCAGAAATGTGAACAGAAGAATCCCTATGATCATATATGCAAAAAATTTCTTTTTCATATTCTTCCTCTTTTCTAATTTTGTAAGATATTCTTTTTCTTTAGAATATGAAATTTCAAAAAATATATTCTGGAATATTTTTCAAACAATGGTTGATACACAAAAAGAAAGCAACAGATTTCTCTGCTGCTTTCTCTTTGTGTATTAAGAAGTTTTACAAACTATGTAATTATTATACTTCGAAAATCAGATCTCCGTAACTTGGCATTGGCCAGTCTTCTTTTGCTACTAACATTTCCAGTTTGTCTGCTGGTTCACGTACGGCACTCATATCTGTGAAAATCGTATCATGATAGCAGCGAGCCTGAGCTTCACTTTCTAATGCCTGAGCTTCTGGAATATCAGCTTCTAACTTGTTGATCGCAGCAAACAGATCTTTTAAGTTTGCTGTGATATCTTCTAACAATTTTTCCTGTACAGAGCTGTCAACACCAACTGTCTTTAATTCAGCAACGCCATTTGCAAGTTTTCTCTGGTATTTCATAACTGCTGGAACAATCTGTTTCTTAGCGATATCTAATGTTGCAAGTCCTTCAATGTTAATTGTATTAGAATACTGTTCATATAATACTTCAACACGAGACTCTAATTCTTCTTTTGTGTATACTCCAAATTTCTCAAACATCTTAACTGCTTTATCTGTTGTTAATGTTGGGATTGCATCTACCATGCTGTGTAAGTTTGGAAGTCCTCTTCTCTCAGCTTCAGCTACCCATTCGTCAGAATATCCGTTACCATTAAAGATAACTCTCTGATGCTGTGTTAATAATTCTTTTGTGATCTCGTGAGCTTCCATAGCTACTGCTTCAACTCCGCCTTCTACTTTCTCTAATCTGTCACATACATCTGCAAAGACATCTGCTACGATTGTATTTAATACAACGTTTGGATCAGAGATAGACTGTGTAGAACCTACCATACGGAATTCGAATTTGTTTCCTGTAAATGCGAATGGTGATGTTCTGTTACGGTCTGTTGCATCTTTCTCAAATGCTGGTAATGAATGAACACCAGATGCTAATTTGTCTCCATGTTTGGATTCTGTCGCCTCACCTCTTGTTACAAGCTGTTTTACAACATCTTCTAACTGATCTCCAAGGAAGATAGAGATGATTGCTGGAGGTGCCTCGTTAGCTCCTAATCTGTGGTCATTTCCTGGTGTGGAAGCTGACATACGAAGTAAATCTGCATGTTTATCCACTGCTGCAATAATAGATGCTAAGATCAGTAAGAACTGCTGGTTTTCATGAGGAGTTTTTCCTGGATCTAACAGGTTCTTTCCTTCATTTGTTACCATAGACCAGTTGTTATGTTTTCCTGATCCATTAATTCCTGCAAATGGTTTCTCATGAAGTAAGCATTTTAATCCATGACGTCTTGCTACACGTCTCATTGTTTCCATTAATAACTGGTTGTGGTCTGTTGCCACATTGTTTGAGTTATAGATTGGTGCTAATTCGTGCTGCGCTGGAGCTACTTCGTTATGTTCTGTCTTCGCACTGATTCCAAGTTTCCATGCTTCGATATTTAAATCTTTCATGAATCCTTCGATTCTTGGTTTGATGATTCCAAAGTAATGGTCATCCATTTCCTGACCTTTTGGAGGCATTGCTCCGAATAATGTACGTCCAGTGAAGATCAAGTCTTTTCTCTGTTTATATTTTTCTTCATCAACTAAGAAATATTCCTGTTCTGGTCCAACGGATGTGCTAACACGTTTCACATTCTTATTTCCTAATACATTTAATAATCTTGTTGTCTGGATATCTAATGCCTGCATAGAACGAAGAAGTGGTGTCTTCTTGTCTAATGCTTCACCTTTGTATGAACAGAATGCTGTTGGAATACATAAGATACAAGCATTATCTGTTTCTTTGATGAATGCTGGTGATGTACAATCCCATGCTGTATATCCTCTTGCTTCAAATGTTGCTCTTAATCCACCAGATGGGAATGAAGATGCATCTGGTTCACCTTTGATCAGTTCTTTTCCTGAGAACTCAAGTAAAACTTTACCATCGTCTGTTGGGTTAATGAAAGCGTCATGTTTCTCTGCTGTCACACCTGTTAATGGCTGGAACCAGTGAGTATAATGTGTAGCACCCTTTTCAATAGCCCATTCTTTCATCTCATTCGCAACTACGTCTGCAATTGCTGGATTTAATTCTGTTCCTTCTTCGATTGTCTTTTTCAGATCTTTGTAAACGGCCTTTGGAAGACGTGCTTTCATAACACTGTCGTTAAATACGTGGGATCCGAAGATTTCTGATACATTGATTTTTTCCTTCATAGAGTTCTTCCTTTCTTCTCTTACATTTGAAGCATAATCTATATATTTTTCTTCTATTATCTAACTGATAGTAGAAAAAAAGGGGCGACAAACAATATGAAACTAATTGTTTGACGCCCTTGTCAGTAACTTCACTGGTTATAGGATACAATGATTCTTTTTGAAAATCAAGCCCTTTTTTGTATTTTATCCAGTACTTCTATTTGATTGTTACGGAAACAGTTTTTCCATTTACCTTATTGATTCCTTTTAAGCAGAATTTGTAAGTTGTTCCTACTTTGGCTTTTTTCTTTGTATATGTGATCGTTCCGCCTTTGGTTGTTGTTTTTACTGTCTTATATGCTGCTTTTCCTGCTTTCATCTGCACTTTGTAGCTTGCATATCCTGTGACATTTTTAAATGTTACTTTAACTGTCTTGCTTCCGAATTTGGCTTTGGCTGCATAGGCTTTAAAATATTTCTTTTTGTTTTTCTTTGTTAGTTTGTATGGTCTTACTTTAAATTTGTAGGATGAGTCTTTGTTGACTTTGATCGTCTTTGATGTTTTCTTTCCTACGGTTGTTACTTTTTTGTATTTACCTTTTCCTGCTTTGGCGTAGATGACATAGCCTTTGGCAGATTTTTTCTTTTTCCATGTCAGTTTTACGCTTCTTGTACTTTTTACTGTTTTTGTGACTGGTTTTACTGTGATTACATCTGATTTTTTTGTATCTTCAACTTTTTTGCCTACTGACATAATATATTTAGAATCATTTGCAAAATAAATTGTACCATCTTCATCAACCACTACATCACTCATACATCCTGTATTCTTTATGTCCCCAGTTGGTTCATAAACTTTTTCCAATGTTGCTGATGTTGCATCTTTTGAATCTTCAATTGCATAAATTCCACCTGGTTCATCATTAATTGTGAAATATACACGCACAGAATTTTCCCCTGTTTTTACAATTGTTGGTTCACACTGAGAATAATTAGATAATTCTACTGTATAATTTACTTTATACTTATCAGAACTTACATCTGCAACTGCCATATATCCTTTATCTTGAAATGCTTTTCCTTTTGATCCAGATACATAAACTTTTCCATTATATACTTCTGGTGTAGTTGAGGAATATCCTGTTTCATATAATCTGACTTTTTTCTCATCTTTTAATTTTCCATCAGCTGATACTTTGATACCGTACAGATCATTTGTTCCTGCTACAAAATAAATTGTTCCTGTCATTTCATCATAAGTGATATTACCAGAAAAAGCTTCTCCAATATCCTTTGTATCTGTAACTTTATCATTTGTTGTATCGATCATTGTTAAAGTTCCTGCTGTATCAGAAATAACAATGTATTTTCCAAGAACTACACCTTTTTTCAAATAAAATTTTCCTGTTTTAGATTCTACTACTTTTTTCATTGTTTTTTCTTCATCAGGTTTTGTTTTATCATCATCTGATGTCGTTACAACATAATAAGAAAATGGTGCACCATTATCATACCAATCTGTTGTCTTGGCTGTTGTCCCAAAATATAATTTTCCATTTGTAAATACGAAATCAGCGTTAATTGCATTCTTATTTTCATCTGTAATCCATAAAGATTCTAATGTGTTCTCATCAAATGCCTGTACACGACCATTGTCGTATCCTACATAAACCTTACCATCTCCATATCCAATACTGCTGACATATCCCTGAATATAAGATTCATCACAATATTTCTGTTCTTTTAAAATTGTTCCATCTTTCTTATCAATTTTCATGATACGATGTTTTGCATCATCTGCTACATAAAGGTAGTTTCCAACCAACTTGATCTTAGATACTGTGTTATTTGCATATGTTTTCTCATCAAATGGTTCTCCAACTTTCTTTGCCCACTTAAGCACCGCCTCACTACTACTCTTCGCTGGCTGCACATCCGTCACTGCTGCTTTTGCACTAACCCCTGATGTCATCAGCACGACAACAGACAATGCCACTGCCGCTACACGTTTCATCGTTCTCATAAATTCCTCCTTGTTATGTCTCATTGATTGATTAGTTTCCTGACTTCTTCATCTTTGAAGAAACCATATTTATATTTAACCCTGTTTAGTTTCTTTACAAAAACAGGTGTTAAAATCCATAAAAATATCACATTCGATACGCAGTATTCAATCGTCACTGGAACCGAAGTTCCTAATACTGCCACATACCGCATCCATTGAAATCCATCTCCTGCTGCCAGAAGTGTCCAGATATCCATCACAAAAGAATATGAAATTCCTGAAAGAATCCCAAAAATCGTTAACAGTATCTTACTGTTTTCCAGCCATTTTCTCTGATTTAAAATTCCTGCGATCCATCCGATCATTCCCCATGCAAGCATCTGAAATGGAGTCCATGGTCCTTGTCCAAAAAAGAAGTTTGATACCACGGCACTTAAAGATCCACACAAAAAACCGGATTCTCTTCCAAATGCCATACCACAGATGATCACCATTGCACTAACTGGTTTAAATCCTGGTGAAAATGCAAATAACATTCTGGATGCAACCGTCAATGCGATCATCACCGCAAGCACGACACTTTCTCTTGTCTGCGGTTTCTTCTTTTCATATTTAAAATAGTATGGAATACATGATATACACACCATAAAAATAATCACCGCATTTAACATACGCTTACCACCTCCTGTGGCAGAATGATCACTTTCTCAAAATCTCTCGTAATCTTTGCACACTCTGTCGTATAGAAATAATTTTGTGCAAAAAACTTGGATGGCTCATCAATTCCCTCAATTTTCCCATCAAACATCATTCCAACGCGGTCAGCATACTCAGCACAAAATTCCAGATCATGCGATACGATAAATATCGTTTTTCCCTGATCTGTAAGTTTGCGTAAAAGTTCTCCAAACTTCCTGCTGTGTTCCCGATCCATTCCTTTGGTCGGCTCATCTAACAGCAAGATTTCTGGATCTGCAAGTAATACTTTGATCAACGCTGCCATCTGCTGCTGTCCTCCACTTAGATCATATGGATGTGACTTCTTTTCTCTCATTAGATCCGACATTTCCAATAATTTATCAATTTTTACTTCTTTTTCTTTTCCCATCTCCAAAAGGTCTTCAAACAACTGATCTTTTACAAACAATAGTGTTGGATCTTGTGGCATATAGACGATTTTTTTCTTGCATTTTAATTTTCCATCAAATTTCATCTGCTTTACCATACAAGAAAGAAGCGTTGATTTTCCACTTCCATTTGCTCCGACAGCTGCAAAGATTTCACCTTCTTTAACTTCGACTGACAGATTCGAAAGAACATCTTTTCCTTTCTCATATCCTGCATATAAATGTGAAATTGAAAGAACTGTTTTTCTTTCAAAATGTGTTTTCTTTATCAACTGATATTCTTTTTTCCTGATCTGTTCTCTTGCTTCTTCCATCGAAAAGGTCAGTTCTATCTGAAATTTCTCTTCTAGCCGAAGAATCTGTGGCAGAGACTGTTCCAATGGATGATGTATTTTTTGAAGATGTCTTGCAACCTCTTTCGGATTTCCCTGTTTGATAACTTTTCCATCATCTAAGATCACACATTCATCTGACATTTCCATCACATCTTCCAAGTTATGCGATGTTAAAATAATCGTTAAACCAAATTCTTTATGTAATTTCTGAAGCATCACAAGAAAATCTTTCCTTGCCGCTGGGTCCAACTGTGCGGTTGGCTCATCTAAGATCAATACTTTTGGATGCATTGCCATAACTGCTGCCAGATTCACCAATTGTTTTTGTCCGCCAGATAGCTTGTCTGTATCTTCATGGTATATTTTCTGCAGATCAAAATAATTAACGATCTCGGCTACTGTTCGCTTCATCTGTTCATAAGGCATTCCGAGATTCTCAAGTCCAAATGCGATCTCATGCCATACGGTATCCATTACCATCTGGGCTGATGGATTCTGAAATAAATACCCAACTTCTTTTACAGACTGCAAGTCTTTCAATTGTTCTATTTCCTGCCCATCATATAAAACTTTTCCAGATCTTTTACCTTTGGGCAGCAGTTCTTTTTTTAAATGTCTTAACAACGTCGTCTTTCCACTGCCGCTTGGCCCTGCGATCAGAGTGATCTTTCCTTTTTTAATTTTTAATAATACTTGCTCTAGAGAATTTCTATCCGATAACATATATCGAAATGTTAAATTATTAATTTCGTACATCAAAATTCTCCTTCCACATGCATGGTAATAAAAACTGAAATGCCATCATAAGCATCCACAACAGATCTCTCATCTGAAATGCTGGCATAATGATCATCGGATAAAAGAAAAATCTGGAATAATAGTGGATGTATGCCCAGAGGTTTAATATCGTCAAAATCACAATCTCCACGATATGAATCCAGTCATTTCTCTCCCACCTAAATAAATGAAAATGCGTTCGTTTCCCAATTCCATAACCTCTTGCACCCATCGAATCCAACTGATCCATCGAAGACTCAAATGCCCATGTCGTTTCCATTGACACTGTATTCATGACACGCTGTACAGCCTGTTCTGATTTTAAGGATTTTCGTGTGTTTAAAATCTTCTTTGCATGGTTTTGATATCTTGGGATCAATCCAAATGCCATGGATGTTACGACACCAAGTTTAGGGAAGAATCTGCCTGATAAATAGATCCACTGCTCTTTCTTTATATATTGGTTAAAGATTGAAAAGACCAGTAAAAGATTTACTAATACACATCCGTAATGAATTCCATAAAGCAATGCTTCTTTCGTGATCCTTACGTGTGTGTCTGCATATAGGATTGTTCTTCCTCTTTGTACAAATAATGGATTCGTTACAGCCACGATCAAGATCAAAACAATCAACGGAAAAAACTTTTTCAAACTCCGATTATGATAAAAGTACAACAGACATAAACAGATCATCTGCACTCCTGTCATCCATGGATGTCTGCTAAATGGTGCCAGCAAAAACATTCCTGCAAAATAAGTAAATACAACAAACGGATGGGCTCTTTTTAATGCCTTGATCATCTACAGATCTCCTCTGACACAAGTATACAGCCATTCCACTTTATCCCCATCATGAAGCTTACATTTCCCTGCCATATAGTTTGGAAACTTACCATTGACACGGTACATCCATCCACTGTTTTTTCCACAATCAAATTCGTATAAACCGTCAATTCCTGCTACATATCCTTTAGAAATATCAATATCTACTCCTGTTCTTTTGAGAACATCCATCACGGTATCGCCTTCTTCAAACTCCATCTTCTTCTCATAAATTTTCCCGCCAGCTGGAACTTGGTAATTGGATTGCAATGCACTTTTATTAGAGAGAACTGTTTTACAGCTGATCAGAAATTCACAAGATTGTTCTTGTTTTGCTTCTGTTGTCTGATTCTCTGCCGTCTGTACTGTTGATTCATTTTTACTGGCTGTTGTTGTTTTTGTTGTTTCTTTTGTATTCTTTGTTGTCTTTTCTTTTGTTTTTTTCTTCTTTACTTTTTTCTTTTTAGCTGTTGTTGTGCTTGTCTCTTTCTTTTTTGCTGTACTGCTTTTTGTCTTTTTGCTGTTTTTCTTACTCTTCTGTAATTTCTTTTTATCTTTTTTCTTTTCGTTCTTCTCTTTTTTACTTGTTGTCTTTGCTGCTTCTGTCTGCGTTGCACTCTCTTTTGCTGCCGTTGTTATCTGTGCCTGATCTTTTGTATCTTTCTTCTGTGCATTTGAACAGGCTGTCATCGATACTGCCATCAATGCAGAAATCAGCCATACCATATATTTTTTCATAAAAAATAGATCCTCCCACGTATACAGCATAAAAGGATCTACTCTGGCTTATTTACATAACAAAAAGACATGCATTCTTATTCATTTCTAAAAAGACTACATTTTATCATCTTATTTTTTGTCATTCTGGCACCATGAGGACGACTTCGTCACTCGCAAAGTATATCCTTAGATCATGGCAAGTATTCCGACTTAAGATCTGCATATACAGATTACCATGAAATTATGCGTTTCTTTTCATTATGTATTATTTGTTATTTGATTGTCAAGATTTTCGAGTGTTTTAATAGGATTTCGATACCTCTTTGATATTTCATAGTTTCATCTGTTTCCCTGTTGGATCAATACGGTAATCTCTTCGATAGATCAATCTTGACACTGGTACGAACTCATATCCTTTTGCTTTGATATTTTTAATGATCTGTTTTAATGCCTGTTTGGTACATTTCGTTCCTGTATGCATCAGAATGATACTTCCAGGTGATAAATTTTTGTGTTCGCAAACTTTCTTAATTAACTGTTCTTTCGTTGGCTCTTGCCAGTCTAGGCTGTCTACGTTCCATTGGATCATATAATAGTTCATTTTTCTTGCATTCCTTACGACGGATTCGTTGTAATCTCCATATGGTGCCCGGAAAAGATCTATTTTGATACCTAACAATCCTTGAATCTTCTGTGTCACTCCTTGAATTTCTTCCTGCTGCTGTTTGTCTGTTAATTTTGTCATGTATTTATGATGATCTCCATGACTTGCAATATCATGTCCTTCCTCATAGATTGTTTTGATATCAGCTGGATATTTGCTGATCCAGTCTCCACAGAAGAAAAAGGTTGCTTTTACATTTTTCTGTTTTAATATTTTGAGAATCTGTGGTATATCTTCATTCCCCCATGCAGTATCAAATGTCAGTGCTATTTGTTTTTTCTGCGTATCTACACAATAGATTGGAAGTTTTTCCTCTTGCATTTCACTCCAAACATAAATGTTGTTTTGTATAAATTCTCTGGCGGGCTGGATACTGTCACTGTTTGTAAACCAGACTACTGTTAAGATCAAAAAGATCATGATCGTGATTTTTCGAAGCATTTTTCTGCTCCCTTTGTTTTTATCATTTTATGAATTCCTGTATAAAAAAAGAATCCTGCCTACACAGAATTCTTTTTCTTATCTCAATTGATATTCTTTATTTTACCTGCCCCTTCTGAATGATGGATACAATATTTAAATCTTTATCTAAAACTACTGCATTCGCATATTTTCCTTCTTCAAGACTTCCATATTTATCATCAATTCCAATGGATTTTGCTGGATTCAGAGTTGCACATCGGACTGCACTTTCGAATGGAATATGCATTTCTTTGACTACCGTTCTCATACAATCCATTAGGTTTGTTGCAGAACCTGCGATGGCTCCTCCTTCGGTCAGTGTTGCAACGTTTCCTACTACAGTCACTGGCTGTCCGCCTAATTCATACTGTCCATCTTCCATTCCCGTTGCCATCATACTGTCACTGATCAGTACGATCCTCTTGTCTGTAAACATTTCAAAGGTTGCTCTGACACAAGATGGGTGAATATGAACTCCATCGCAGATCAGTTCTACATAACAATCACTGTCTCTTGCTGCTCCAATAACCCCCGGTTCTCTATGATTTAACGGCGGCATAGCATTATACAAATGTGTGATATGATCGGCACCTCTTCTGATTGCTTCACTTGCTGTATCATAATCAGCCATCGTATGTGCAATTGATACATGTACTTCATCTTTCACTTGATTGATAAAATCCATAGCTCCTTCAGTCTCTGGCGCAAGATCCACTAATTTGATCAATCCACCGGCTGCTTCCTGCAGTTTATGGAATAATTCAACATCTGCCAGCTTGATGTCCTCTTCTTTCTGTGCACCTTTTTTCTCTTTGTTTATAAAAGGCCCTTCCATATTGATCCCGACAAGATCTGCACCTTTTCCATTCTTATGTCCTTTTGCTGCCTTCATTGCCTGAAATAGTTCTTCTTCTGGAATCGTCATTGTCGCAGGACAGATTGCCAATACTCCATTGGCTGCTTCATAATCAGCCAGTGCCTGAATGGATTCTTCGGTTCCATCGCACATATCATGTCTGACACATCCATGAAAATGAATATCGACAAGTCCCGGTATCACATAACATCCTTCAGCTTCTACTTCTTTGTTGTCCGTTGTTTCTTTCGCTACGTATTCTCCTTCTACATAGAGATCTTTTTTCTCAAATTTTCCTTCTGGTGTGAATACCAGTCCATTTTTTATGATCATAATATTACCTCGATTTCCGTTACCCATTTGTATTGTTCTTTCTGATTCTATTTTAGCAGTCTGATACTATACAATCAAATAAAACAGGGCTTTTTTGCCCTGTTTTACTGAAACTGATTCTTCCTTCACGGTGCATTTTTGTTTGATCATATTTTTGAATGTACTTTCAAGTTAATAGTCATCTCCTGCAAGACCATTCTGTTACTGTCAATTATTAACGAAAAACGAGCCGGCATATCGCCGGCCCGTTTTCGGAGAAAACTATGAATAACAATAAAGGCTTATTTACATAATTTTTCCATCTCATCTGCAACAAACTGAACTTTTGGTCCAATGATAACCTGAATGTTACCTTTTCCTGGACGAATGATTCCTGCTGCTCCTGAAGATTTGATCTTCGCTTCATCTATTTTGTTATCATCATTGATTTCCAGACGAAGTCTTGTGATGCAATTATCAATACTCTTAACATTGGCACTTCCGCCTAATCCTTCAAGGATGACTGCTGCCATTGCTGTAAAATCATCATTGGCTAATGTAATATTTTCTTCATCAAGATCGTCATCTTCACGACCTGGTGTTTTCAGATCAAATTTCGTGATCGCGATACGGAATACTACATAGAATACGATAAATGCTGCGATTCCTAAAGGAATGATCATCCATGTCTTCTGTGCTGCTGGTAAGGAAGATGAGAATACAAGGTCAGTTGCTCCTGCTGAGAAACTAAATCCTGCTCTGAATCCTACCAGTGTTGTGATCGTTGTAAAGATTCCGTAAAGGATTGCGTAGATAACATATAAACCTGGTGCTAAGAACATAAATCCGAATTCAAATGGTTCTGTTACACCACAGACAAATGCACAAAGAGCTGCGGATCCTACTAAACCGATGGCAATCTTTTTCTTGTTACTCTTTGCTGTCTGGATCATTGCTAATGCTGCTCCTGGAATACCGAACATCATACATGGGAAGAATCCTGACATGTACATTCCAAGGCTCCATGATACATTCTTAGATGTTTCTCCTGCCCAGAAATGAGTTAAATCTCCGAGTCCAATCGTGTCAAACCAGAATACATTGTTCAATGCATGATGTAATCCTGTTGGAATCAACAGACGGTTTAAGAATGCATAAATACCAGCTCCAACAGCTCCCATCTTGGCAATAGACTGACCAACTGTGATCAATGCTGTAAATACAACTGGCCATACAAACAGTAATACAACTGATACAATGATAGATACAACACCAGCGATAATTGCTACGCAACGTTTACCACTAAAGAATGATAACCAATCTGGTAATTTAGTATCTTTGAATTTGTTATAACACATAGATCCGATCACACCGGCTAAGATACCAATAAATGGATTGGAAATCTTATCAAATGCAAGTGTTGCATCTGCATTCTTTGCAATAGATGGCATGATTGTTGTTACTACTGCTGTAGATAACAGATTTGTGATCATCAGCCATGATGCTAAAGCTGCCAGGCCACCCGTTCCATCATGTTTTTCTGCCATACCAACACCGACACCGATAACAAACAGTAATGCCATGTTGTCGATCAATGCTCCCCCTGCCTTTACAAGGAAGAATCCGATCTGGTTTCCAATACCTGTGATATCACCACCCTGCATGGTTGCAGGACACAGTGCATATCCGATTCCCATTAAAATACCACAGATTGGCAAGCATGCTACTGGAAGCATTAACGCTTTTCCTAATTTTTGTAAAAATTTCATATAGATTGTCCCCTTTCATTTTTACTTTAAGTTTTTCATGTTCTTTTCCTTCTCTTTTAGTTACTCATCTTTGTTATTGTTTTGTTAATTGTATCACCTCTTCCCCTGCTTTTACTTGTTGTCCTGTCAAACACTTCGTGATCTTATAATCACCTAAGTTCGTTATTACGATCGGCGTTGTGACGTCATACCCCGCCTTTGTAATCTCTTCAAGATCAAATTCCAACAAAACGTCTCCTGCCTTTACCTGATCTCCAATTTCTTTATATGTCTGATAGTACTTTCCATTTAATTCCACGGTATCAAGTCCTGCATGAACGATCAGCTCTAATCCGTCTTCTCCCTGAATACAGACTGCATGTTTTGTATCCATTACCGTGGCGATCGTTCCATTGATCGGAGAAACGACTGTTCCATTGGATGGAACAATTGCGATTCCTGGTCCTAATAATTCCTGAGCGAATGTCTGATCATTGACTTCGTCCATTGGGATTGTTCTCCCATCTTCTACTGCTTTTAATGAAATTGTCTTTGCGTTCTTCTCAAACATCTTCTTTAATGAATCAAACATCTTCTTCTCCTTTTTCTATACTGCTTTTTCTGATCCTCTCGATATGCATCGTTAAATATGCAACTTCTGCTGATGTCATATCTTTTTTGTATCTTTCTTTAATAAAAGTCTTAATATATCCTGCACACTGATATTCTTCCGGACAGATCTTCTGGATCATCTCCTGTACATCATTGTTCATATCATCCATTCGTTCTGACGCAAATAACTTTCTGGATAAAAACTTCAAATGTGTGATAAACCGTTCATAACTCAATGACTGGGTATCGATCTCCAAATGGAAGTAGTTCTTTATCTGTTCCATAACATCTTCTAAAAATTCAGTGATCTTTAAAGTATCTTTGACTCTTGTATCAAATTCTGCACTCACGATGTGTAAAGCAATGGATGCCGCATCATCTAATGGGAGTGATATATTCAATCGCTGTTTGATCATTCCTAACGCGTATTCTCCAAGTGCAAATTCTTTCTCATAAAATAATCTTACTTCCCGAAGCATCGGGTTTGGAAAATTCATATGATCTTCATATCGCTGAATCGCAAAATGAATATGATCTGTTAATGTCACATAAATATTCTCGTTTAATTCTGTTCCTAAACTTTGCTTTGCATGTTCTATGATCGCTGTTGAAATCTCAAATTGTTCCATCGGAAGATCTTGTAAGATTTCTTTTAATTTCCGGATCATCTTCGGATCTTCTAATCGAAAAATCTTCTGAATCTTCTTCTCATCAACTACTTTCCCTTCCTTCCCCTGAAATCCAATTCCTGTTCCAACAACAATGATTTCCTGTCCATCTTCATCGATGCTGCTTACTACGTTGTTGTTCATTACCTTATCTATTTTCATAATCTTCTCTCCATGATCATTGGAAGCTTTTCTTCTAGTATATATATTATATGTTCTATCTTGAAATAAAAAGAAAACCACATTTTATAAATATGAAAGTCAACACTTTCACACTTATAAAATCCGGTTTTGCCTGCATTACCAGTGACAATCCTCAATATTCATATCATTTAAGTCACTTTATTTTCTTAAGTTGCTTTTATCTTATCAGCATTTTATACAAAAGTCAAGCCTTTTTTAGCTTTTTCTTTTTATATTTTTTACAATAGATATTGTGATACTTTTTTACTGCCGGTGCGTGCCATCTTTTACAATCTCTATTGGCTGCGCACCTTGCAGTATGTGTGTTTTTCTTAAATTAAGATCATTCCTTGATAACAAGTGTATCATAGCCTTTTTTCTTCAATTCATTTTCCAATCTTACTGCTTCATCAAGCGTATTATATTCCCCAATCTGAACTGCATAATAAGGATCCTTATAAACGATATTCCCCTCGTATCCATCTGCAACCGCACGATTCAGAACATACTGTGCATTAGAAAAATTACGGTATAAACCAATCTGGACACGATAGATTCCCTTCAGAGCTTCATTTTCATCTCCGATCGTTTCCATAATTCCATCTGCGATCGCTTGTGCGATCTCTTGAAATTTCTCATCAAATCTTTCGTTGTCCTGATCTGAATTTAAAAAACCTGCCTCGATCAAGATCGCAGGAATCTTTGTTCTTCTTAATACAGTAAGATTCGGGCGCTCTTTAACTCCAATATTACGAAATCCTACTTGTTCTAAGTTCGCATTTACATTTCTTGCCATCTCTGCTTTGATCCCCTGATCATCAAATACCAGTGTTTCAACGCCTTGATATTCATTCGCATTTGGACTTGCATTTCTATGAAATGAGATAAAATAATCAGCTCCACTTTCATTTCCAAGCCTTGCTTTTTCAGATGGTGACTGGTAGATATCACTTTGTCTTGTGTAGGATACTGGAACGCCATTTTGCTCTAAAATCTGACCGACTGCGAGTGTCAGTCTTAGATTGTCGTCTTTTTCCTTTCTTCCATCATACTGGGCTCCATTATCATAACCGCCGTGCCCAGCATCTAAAATTACTCCTGCCATATTATTTTCCCTGTATTTCTTTCTTCTATCAGACTATTCATTTCTCCATGTTTTGTGTTATATTGGTAGTAGATAACCTGATGATAAAGAGTTTTATTGAAAATATGACCTATTACTTGACAAAAAATTTAGGGGTATTATTACAAATTTAATAATACCCCACCTACCATGTATCAATATTTATTATCTTCGTTTTTTATTCTACTATATTATGATTCTTTTTTCAACAACTATTTTAATTTAAAACATTTATTTTTTTAATTCAAAATAGTTGTTGAAAATATAAATATATTCATATAAAATAAACTCAAGGAGTTGATAATTTATGAAATACAAAAAACTAACACCATCACAATTAAATATCATGAAAACATTATGGGACAAAAAAGAGCCTATGATCGCTTCTGATTTTGTTCAGCTTGATCCTTCACTGAATCTGAATTCCGTTCAATCTGCATTGCGTTCTCTACTTAAGAAAAACTATATTGAAGTTTCCGACATTGTATATAGTGGTAAGGTTTTAACCAGACGTTATATTCCTGTTGTTTCCTCTGAAGATTATGCTTCTGAGAATATCAACGGAGTGCTGGAAGATCTTTTATCTTCTAATATACTTCTTCAATATGTGGAGTCTGAAAATGATATTAAAGTGATCGAACGTTTACAGGAGAAATTAGAGGAACGTAAGAAAATTCTAGAAAGGAAGTCTTGATATGACACCTGCGAATTATGGTTCCGTATTTAGTTGCTGTCTTTTTGGCAGTCTGATGATGCTTTATCTTTATGTATTTTGCAGAAGCAAACGATTTATCTTAAGAAACGGAACCTTTGTGATTTATTTTGCTGTCGGAGTTGTCACGATCCGTATGCTTTTGCCTTGGAATTTTCATTTTGCAGCAAATGTTGAATCCCATAAAATTCTTCCTTTTCTTTTTGATCTTTTAAGGGTGAAGATTTTATCTGTGGAATTTCTGACAATCCTTGTGATCATTTTTTGCTTTGGAAGTTGTTTAAGACTTGCTTTATATTTCTATAAACTTGTTCGCTATCGTCATTTACTTCATCAGTTAGACCCTCTCGATGACATAAGAATATTAAGAATCTTTTCTGATATTTTGGAAGAATATCATTGTACGAAGCAGATTTTAATCTATCAGGTGCCTGGCCTTTCTAGTCCTGCAATTTCTGGTCTGATCCATCCAGTGATCCTTCTTCCTGACAGAGAATACAGTGATCAGGATCTGCGTTTTATTTTTATGCATGAACTCAATCATTATCTACACCATGACTTATGGAAGATTTTTTTCTGGGAACTCGTTGTATGTATCTACTGGTGGAATCCTCTTTCTTATATGATTCGCCGTCTGATCAAAGATACTGCGGAATATGCAAATGATATCCGACTTACCAAAGACAGAGATGAACTTACAAGAACAAATTATATGTTAAGTCTTCTCAATACTTCCAAACAGACTCATACGTTCCACACCCTTCCAACACTGCATTTTCAGGAAGGTACGATTTTAAACATTGAGAAAAGATGCGATCTTATCAGTGATAGTCCAAAGATTCGCAGAAATTTATTTTCACAATTTATACATATTGGATCTATTTCTTTATTGTTCACCCTTTCGCTGTGCTTTATCTTTCAGCCAAGTTCGCCAGCTCCAAACTATGACAATGATGGCACTGTTATTTTTGATAAACCTGACAGCAGTAATTCTTTTTATATAAAGCGAAAAGATGGAAAGGGCTATGATTTATATGTCAAACATGAAGATACTTTTATAAATACAGGAATCATTGAAAACCCTGAAGATTATAAAAGTCCTAAAATATATTCTAGCAAAAAGGAGGCTACGAAATTTTATGAAAACATTAAATAAATTTATTTTTCTATTTTTACTTAGTTTTATCTCTATTGGTGTATTTTCTGGTTCAATCGTCTCAGCCCAAAATACCTCAAGCGAACCTTCCATTGCTGTTTCAGAAGAAGATTCCTCTGTATACAGCGGCGATGTCATCGTTTGGAAATATAAGACTATGAACGGGAAATTATACAAAAGAAAATATAACAAAACAACAAAAAAATGGATCGGGAATTGGATTCCAGCTTAGTGAGCATGAAAAAGAAAGGAAATCAGACATCTTAAATCTGATTTCCTTTCTTTTTCTCTATGAATTTCTGCGTGATACAAGATACCATAATTCCACAAAATGCCCCACAGCTATCGATCATCACATCAAATACTTTTCCTTCTCTTCCTGGAACAAACATCTGATGAATCTCATCGGTTGATGCATATCCTGTAGAAATCAGCTGTGCCATTAACACTGCTTTCTTTCGATCTTTCACATCACAAGACACTGCCTTATACGTAAAGAATCCAAGTACTGCATACTCCGTAAAATGTGCTGTTTTTCTAACAACCGTATGCACCGCTTCTGCATGCATCATAAGATCAGCATTAGAATGAATCTGGAAGAATCCAAGAAAGCTTAGGATCCTTGCAAGTTCTTTCGCATATCCGATACTCATCCCTGCTGAGGATGTACCATTCTTTGCAGAAAATGAAAAAATCAAAATCATCAAAACGAGTGTTATCCCCCAGTATAACACTCGTTTTGTCTGTTTCTGTACTCTCATACAGACTCCTATAAGCGGTTTCCGTACATCTTATCGAAATAGTTTGCATACTCTCCAGATAAAATGTTCTGCCACCATTCTTTGTTATTTAAGTACCATTCGATCGTCTGTGCAATTCCTGTGTCAAAGTTATATTTTGGTTCCCATCCAAGTTCTGTCTCTAGTTTTGTTGGGTCGATCGCATAACGCATGTCATGTCCTGGACGGTCTGTTACGAATTTGATCAGGCTTTCTGGTTTGTCTAACGCTTTTAAGATTGTCTTTACAACTTCTAAGTTAGTACGTTCGTTATGTCCACCTACGTTGTAAACTTCCCCGACTTTTCCTTTGTGGATGATCAGGTCAATAGCTTCGCAGTGGTCAGATACGTGTAACCAGTCACGGACATTTTCACCTCTTCCATAGACTGGAAGTTCTTCGTCTGCTAAGGCACGGCTGATCATTAGTGGAATCAGCTTCTCTGGGAAATGATATGGTCCGTAGTTGTTTGAGCATCTTGAGATCGTCACTGGAAGTCCAAATGTTCTGTGGTAAGCTAATACAAATAAGTCTGCACTTGCTTTGGAACTGCTGTATGGGCTTGATGTGTGCAGTGGTGTTGTCTCTGTGAAGAATAAATCTGGGCGATCTAATGGAAGATCTCCGTATACTTCATCTGTAGATACCTGATGGTAACGTTTTACACCGTATTTCTTTGCTGCATCTAACAGTACGACTGTCCCTTCTACGTTTGTTTTTACAAAAATAGATGGATCTTCAATAGAACGGTCTACATGGCTTTCTGCTGCGAAGTTTACAACGATATCGAATTTTTCTTTTTCAAATAAATCCATGATAAATTCACGGTCTGCGATATCACCTTTGACAAATTTGTAATTTGGTTTGTCTTCCACTGGTTTTAATGTTTCAAGGTTTCCTGCATATGTTAATAAATCCAAGTTTACGATCTCGTAATCAGGATATTTGTTTACCATATGATGAACAAAGTTTCCACCGATAAATCCGGCTCCACCGGTTACTAATATTTTCATGCTATTCTCCTTATTTATCTAAAAATTTTCCTGCCATAACGTCCATTAAATACTGTCCATACTGGTTTTTCTTTAATGGTTCGATATCTGTTAATAACTGGTCCTTTGTGATCCAGTGATTTAAATATGCGATCTCTTCTAAGCAGGCGATCTTTCTGTGCTGATGTGTTTCGACTGTTTTTACAAAGTTTGTTGCTTCCACTAAGGATTCATGTGTTCCTGTATCTAACCATGTAAATCCCTGTCCAAGTAATTCAACATCTAACTCACCTTTTTCCAGATAGATCTTATTTAAATCTGTGATCTCTAATTCTCCTCTGGCAGATGGTTTTAATTCTTTTGCATATTTTACGACATTGTTATCGTAGAAGTATAATCCTGTGACACAGTAGTTTGATTTTGGCTTTTCTGGTTTTTCCTCAATGGAAATGGCTTTTCCATCAGAATCAAATTCAACGATTCCGAAGCGTTCTGGATCATCTACATAGTATCCGAAAACAGTTGCTCCTTCTTTTTTATTTGCGGCACGTAACAGGCGTTTCTTCAATCCATGTCCGTGGAAAATGTTATCTCCAAGGACCATAGCTACACTGTCATCTCCGATAAAATCTTCTCCAATGATAAATGCCTGTGCAAGTCCGTCTGGTGATGGCTGCACTGCATAAGATAAGTTCACTCCAAACTGATGTCCGTCTCCTAACAAAGACTCAAATCTTGGCGTATCACTTGGTGTGGAAATGATAAGAATATCACGGATTCCTGCATTCATTAATACAGATAATGGATAATAGATCATTGGTTTATCATAAATTGGCAGTAACTGTTTGGATGTTACCATGGTTAATGGGTACAGTCTGGTACCGGAACCTCCGGCAAGAATAATTCCCTTCATTTGTGTTCCCTTTCTCCCTCTGGGTAATAATTAAAACTTAAATGTGTCTTTTAAACCTTTCCATTTCTGGTCTTTTTCAGAAATGATCAAGTCAACGCCTTCTTCTAATGGCCATTCAACTCCGATTTCTGGATCATTCCATGCAAGACCGCCTTCGTCTCCTGGATGATAGAAATCTGTACATTTGTAGCAGAATTCTGCTTCATCAGATAATACTAAGAAACCATGTGCAAATCCTTCCGGAATATAGAACTGTTTCATATTTTCTGCTGATAATTCTACACCGAACCATTTTCCATAAGTTTTGGAATCAGATCTTAAGTCTACAGCTACGTCAAATACTTTTCCTCGCACAACTCGTACTAATTTTCCCTGTGGAAACTGTTTCTGGAAATGTAATCCACGAAGTACGCCTCTTGTAGACATAGACTGGTTATCCTGTACGAATACCATATCAAGTCCTGCTTCTTTCATGTCGTTCTGGTTATATGTTTCTACGAAATATCCTCTTTCATCTTTAAATACTGTTGGTTCAATAACATAAAGTCCTTCAATATCGCAAGGTGTTACTGTAATTTTTCCCATGATCGTTCTCCTTTTTATTTTAATATTCAATCTCTTTTAAATATCTGCTTAATGCATCCTGCCATGTTGGTAATGGTGTAAATCCATTGGCTGTCAGCTTGCTCTTATCCATTCTGCTGTTAGATGGACGTTTTGCCTTCGCAGGATATTCGTCACTGCTGACTGGTGCAACGGATACGTTCATCCCTGCCTGTTTGAAGATTTCACAGGCAAATTCATACCATGTGCAAATTCCTTCATTTGTTGCATGATATCTTCCATATTTGTCTGTCTGGATCATATCCACTAACAATCTTGCAAGATCATATGTGTATGTTGGTGACCCTGTCTGGTCATTGACAACGGTTAAATGATCGTGTGTCTTTCCTAAGTTTAACATTGTTTTGATAAAGTTCTTTCCATTCACTCCAAATACCCAGGCGATACGGACTGTGAAAAATTTCTTTACATGTTCTTCGATAGCAAGTTCCCCTTCATATTTTGTCTGTCCATAGACATTAAGAGGTTCTCTCTTATCATCTGGTTCCCAAGGTCGCTTACCCTGCCCGTTAAATACATAGTCTGTGCTGATATACATCATTTTGATATCTAATTCTTCACAGACTTTTGCGATATTTTCTGTTCCCTGTGCATTAACTTTTCTGCAGATTTCTTCGTTATCTTCTGCAGCATCAACGGCTGTGTATGCTGCACAATGGATCACTGCATCTGGTGCTGCTTCTTTGATCACTTTATTTACCTGATCGGCATCTGTGATATCCATTTCATCAATATCCACACCAATTCCTTCAAGCCCCTGTTTTTCTAGTTCGTTCATTACGTCATAACCAAGCTGTCCTTTGACTCCTGTGACAAAAACTCTCATAACTCCTCCTTTATGGTTTACATATAAAAATCCCGGCAGATTTTGTGATCTTGATCACTCCTTTGGCTGCCATCTTCTTTCTTACAAAGTCTTTAAATTCTAAATAACGATGATTTAAATATTCATGCTGATTTCCGTGACAGGATAAAATATAAGAGATCAGTGGTTCTGGCTGATCGACTAACAATTCATCCTCATAGTCAATTTCTTTTACTTGTGAAAATACTTTTTTTAATTGTTCTTCTCCATTTTCCAGACCAAAGACATCATATAATTTGTGATCAGAAAGCGTGATCCTTTCATCAAAATCTTTGATCAGCTTGGTAATTTCCTGCATATGACTGCTTCCATAGGTACTGCAGATAAATGTTCCATTTTGTTTTAGAACTCTTTTGATTTCGTTAAATACTTGTTGTCGGTCATCCAGATAAAATAATACATGGTTTGCGATCACTTTATCGAAACTGTGATCTTCTTTTGGAATCTGTCTACAGTCGATCATCTGATAAGAAATCTGTCCTTTTCCCTCTCCGACATAGTTCCTGGCATCTTTTACCATACCTTGTGACTGGTCGGATAAAGTAACATGGACATTTTTTGGAAGATTTTTATTCTTCCACAGTTCCCCTGTTCCACATCCTAGTTCTAATACTTCGTCTTTTTCTTTTAAGTTTAACTGCTCATAGATCCATTCAAACCATGGTTGTGGATTTTGTGAATATTTTTGATGAAGTCCGATACGGATATCAAGATTTGATGCATTCTTATATTGTTCTACCAATCCTTTTTCCAGATTGGTTACGTGAAGAAGATTCATCATCTGTGTCCAGTCGATTTCTTCTTCATTATCCATCTTTTGTTCCATCTCTTCTAAGGATTGCTCTACCAGTTTTAAGTGTTCCATCTTTTTTTGTACAAGGTATAACTGTAAGCCGATAGATTCTTTAATGAAATCCTGATCTTCATCGTTGATCGTCATCGTCATGATCTCTTCCAAAGAAAATCCGAGGTATTTTAATGACAAGATTTTTTGTAATTTGGCAAAATCGGCATCTGTATAAAGACGATATCCATTGTCTGCAACTTTACTTGGCTTTAAGATGCCTTGACGGTCATAGTAGCGGATCGTTCTTAGTGTTACATTGGCTTTTTTTGCAAATTCACCGGATGTATAGTATCCATCTTTTGTCATTTAGATTCCTCCTTGGTTTTCTCTCTATACGTTATCATAAAGGGTGACGTAAGGGAAGTGTCAAGAAAAAATTTTTATTGTATAACGGAAATGTATTGAGTATTCATAAAAACATAAAAAAAGATAGAGGTACGAAAAACGAATTCCATTGACGGATTTTTTGCAAAACGCTGATCCGCCAACACTCCTGCACAACTCACTGCGTTCAAACAGTGCCCGTGTTGGCTGCGATTTTGCAAAAAATCCTATGGAATCCTATCATTTCGTACCTCTATCTTTTTTTATGTTTTTATGAATACCTGAAGACATTCTCGTATAAAATTAAGAATTTTTAAACGGAAGGGTGTGTATGTTAGACGTTATTGGTTTTCAATTTTTGTAGTGATTCGTAGAAAGTACTTTCTATTTAATTTATACTCTGTGACTTTTCATTCAATAGCTTGTATACTCTAATTAATCAATTTATTGTTATTTTTAATTTTATGGGGGTTTTTGTTTATGCTTGATAAGTCTCTTGTTTATAAAGATATTGTGATGTGTCTGCCTTTTGAGGATTTAGAGGATCTTAAGGTTCCTGTTTTGCCTGATGGATATTCTTATAAGATGTTTGAATCTGGGGATGAGATTGCTTGGGCGAAGCTTGAAGTGTTGGTTGGAGAGTTTGATTGTTTTGAGGATGCTTCTGCTTATTTTGCTAAAACTTTTTTAACTCATGAAGAACTTTTAGCTGACCGGGTTTGTTTTATTGTGAATCCTGAGGGAGAGATTGTTGCTACGACGAGTTCTTGGTTTAAGACAAATAGCGATATTCGGTTTCCTTTGATCCATTGGGTGTCTACTTCTCCTAAAGAACAGGGAAAGGGGCTTGGGAAGGCAATTGTTTTGTTTGCTTTGTCTCGTTTTCTTGTTGTAGAGCCAGATGCTGATTTTATTTTTCTTCACACGCATACTTGGGCTTATAAGGCTGTTGGTATGTATCAGAAAATGGGATTTCGAATTACAAAAAAAGCCCTGCCGACTAGCAGAACTGATTTTTCTTGTATGGATGTTTTGAAAGATGTACTTCCTAATTCGATTATTGCTCAGCTTTTAGAGAAAGATTAAGATGCTGTCCAGTCATATTGATCTTATATATACTAACACACACTTATATTTTTAATCATCTTAATTGACATAAAAATATATAAATGTTACTATAATAATAGAAAAGGTGCTACCGATGACGGTTTGCCTGATATAAACGATTGAATAACCGCTCACATAACTTGTCAGGTCAATGGGCGGTTATTTCTCTATCTTGGCATCATGCTTTCCACGCACATAACCAAGACTATAAAAAGCCACACACAGCGAAATACTGCAATTTGACAAATCGGTGCTTGTTTAAGCCCTTTCATCTTCTGTCACATACGCGTAAGCCTACCTACAAATCAGAATCTGTCTACACGAATCACTGCATAATGTTTCCCCTGCATCTCGTCTTTAATCTTCTGCTTAAGATCCTTCACGATCTTCTCTGGCTCATAATCTTTCCCATAAGGAATCACAAGATCAAAGATCACATTCGTATGTGTTGGCCCTTTGACCATTCGAAAGTCATGAACTGACAGTGTCTTGTCATATTTCTTAACAATATTAAAAACTTCTTTTCTTGTCTCATTCACTTCCTCATCATCCGTCACTACAGGATCCATATGGATTGTTGCTTCGCAGTGATATTCTTCCATCAAACGCATTTCAATATGATCCATCAGATCATGTACTTCCATCATGTCTTTATTGTATGGAACTTCTGCATGCAAAGAGACAATTCTTCTTCCTGGACCATAGTCGTGAACAACGATATCATGAACTCCGATGACCATCTTATGATTTAATACAGTCTCTGTGATCTTAGCGATCAATTCTGGATCTGGGGATTCTCCTAATAGGGGGTTCATGGTATCTTTGATTGATTCATAACCACCCCAGAGTACAAAACATGCAACAAAGATTCCGACAATTCCATCAATATTTAAATGAAAATAATGGAATACAAGCATTCCTCCAACAACAGCTGCTGTTGAAATACAATCATTTAAACTATCCGCTGCTGTCGCTTTCATCGTTTCAGAGTGAATTCTCCATCCGATTCCTTTGTTAAACATATACATCCAAAATTTTAATGCGATCGAGATCACTAATATTACATAAGAAATCCATTGTTCTGTGATCACCTCTGGATGAATCACTTTTTCTACTGATGTTTTAAATAATTCCACTCCCATCATCAAGATCAGGATAGATACAACAAGTCCTGATACATATTCCATCCTTCCATGTCCGAATGGATGATCTTCATCTGCTGGTTTTCCAGCCATTCCAAATCCGACAAGTGTGATAATAGAAGATGCTGCGTCAGATAAATTGTTAAACGCATCTGCTGTGATAGAGATTGCTCCTGTGATGATTCCTGCGAAAAATTTGGTTGCAAATAAGAAGATGTTACAACAGATTCCTACAATCCCTGCCATCTTTCCATAAGCATTTCTTACTTTTGCATCCTTTACATTTTCTTTGTCTTTAATAAATAATGATATTAATAAGTTTGTCATAAAAAACTCCATCTACATAGTAAATGGGAGTCCTAATGACCCCCAATGTACTTTTTCTTTATATTTATGAGGATCTTTACCTCATATGTTCACTTTATGCTTCTACGATCTTACCTGCGATTGCTGATGCAGCTGCTGTCTTAGGTGATCCTAAGTAGATTTCTACTTTTGACGTTCCCATTCTTCCTAAGAAGTTACGGTTGTTTGTTGCAAGAACACGTTCTCCATCTGTCATGATCCCGCCTGCACGTCCACAACATAATCCACATCCTGGATGCGTGATGATCGCTCCGGCTTCTGCCAAAATCTTCATGTATCCAGCATCCACTGCCTGTTTATAAATCTTTCTACTAGCTGGTGTTACGATCAATTTTACATAATCAGCAACTTTCTTTCCTTTTAAGATCTCTGCTGCCGCTTTCAGATCTTCTAATCTTCCGTTTGTACAAGATCCGATAAATACCTGATCAAGCTCTGTTCCTTCGACTTCTTTGACAGCTCTGATCTTATCTACCTGTGATGGACATGCCACTACTGGTACTAAATCTTCTGCTTTATATGTAATTGTCTGGCAATACTCAGCATCTTCATCTCCATATAACCAATCAACATCAGCTAAATCTACCTTAGAATATTCAGCTGTCTTTTCATCCGGTGCGAAAAGTGCTGCTTTCGCTCCTGCTTCGATTGCCATATTTGACATTGTCATTCTGGCTGCAACACTCATCTCATCAACTGTGCTTCCAGAGAATTCTAATGCTTTATAAGTAGCTCCAGCTGCTGTTAAATCTCCGATCAATCGTAAGATAATATCTTTAGAACTTACATTTTCAGGAAGTTTTCCATCAATGACTACTTTGATCGTCTCTGGAACTCTTACCCACATCTCTCCTGTTCCAAGGATTGCTGCCATCTCTGTATAACCGATTCCTGAAGAGAAACATCCAACACAACCATAAGTTGTTGTATGAGAGTCTGTTCCGAATACGATATTCCCAGGTTTCGCATATCCACATTCTGTCATTAACTGATGGCAGATCCCATCACTTCTGTGAACATTTTTCATGCCATATTTCTTGGCAAATGCATCACCGATCTTGAAATGTCTGATATCGTCTATTGTACTTGCTGGTACCATGTGGTCATAGATCAATACGACTTTGTCTGGATCCCATAACTTTGTAAATCCCATTTCTTCGAATTTCTCTGCTACGAATGGAATAAAGATATCATGAATCATAACACGGTCTACATTTACTGTCTGGATCTGTCCTGGTTTTACACTGTCCACACCAACGTTTCTGCTGATGATCTTTTCAATCATTGTCTGTCCCATATCTCTATTTCACCCCATTTCTTTTCTTCATGGCTTCTACTAATCCACCGGCGTTGATGATCTCCATCAAGTTATCTGGAAGGGAATGGATCTCATAATCTGTACCATTATATGTGATCTTCTCTCCTAAAGTAACTTCAATCTCATCGCCTTCTTTAACTGCATCCTGAATCTTGTCATTCTCAATTAACAGTAATCCATTATTGATGGAATTACGAAAGAAAATACGTGCAAATGATTTGGCAATGACGCATTTAACTTTTAATGCTTTGATGATCTCTGGTGCCTGTTCTCTTGAAGAACCGCATCCAAAGTTGCTTCCTGCTACGATAATATCTCCTTCACCGATCTGTCCTGCTAGTTCTGGACGAAGTGGAGAAAATCCATACTGTTTCATATCTTCTACGGTTGGAAGTGCCAGATATTCTGTTGGGATGATGATATCTGTATCAATATCATCTCCAAGCACCCAAACCTTTCCTTTAAACTGTTCCATATCTATTCTATCCTTTTTCCTTAAATCTGGTCTGCTGTTGTGATCTTACCTGCGATCGCTGATGCTGTGACCGTCGCTGCTGATCCTAAATATACATAAGAATCCGGATGTCCGGCACGTCCTTTGAAGTTTCTTGTTCCTGTAGAAATCAAAACTTCATCTTTCCCGATGACACCCTGACAGCTTCCCCAGCAAACGCTGCAGTTACAGTTCATAACCATTGCTCCAGATTCCATGAAAATATCGATCAGACCTTCATCTAATGCCTGCATATAAACTTCATTGGAAGCTGGTGCGATCAAAAATCTTACGCTGTCACTTACTTTCTTACCTTTTAAGATTTCAGCAGCAACTCTTAATTCTTCGATACGTCCATTGTTACATGATCCTAAGAATGCTTCATCGATCTTCACATCATTGACTTCTTTGGCATCCACAACATCATCGATCTGATGAGGTCTTGCAACAACTGGTTTGATCTCGTCTAAGTTGATATCATAAACTTTCTCAAATACCGCATCATCATCGCTCTTGAATAAGTTCTCAGCTTTTCTTCCACGACTTTCTACGTATTCTACAACTTTCTCATCTGGCTCAACGATTCCAGTCTTAGCTCCTGCTTCAACAGCAAGATTGCAAAGAACTAAACGTTCATCAATATCAAGGTTATGAGCACCTTCTCCAGCAAATTCCATGATCTTGTAGTTACATCCATTTGCTCCAACCATTCCGATGATAGAAAGCATTAAATCTCTGGCGTATACACCTTCTCTTAATTTACCATGCAGGTTAAAACGGATCGTGTCTGGAACTAATACCCAAGACTGTCCTGTTACCATAGCGTATAAGAAATCAGTACATCCGATTCCTGTACCAAATGCTCCTAAAGCTCCATATGTACACGTATGGGAGTCTGCACCCATGATAAATTCTCCTGGACATACATGATTCTCTACCATAATCTGATGGCAGACACCTTTTCCTTCATATAATTTGATCTCATGCTCTTTTGCAAAATTACGCATCTTTCTATGTGCTGCTGCTGTTTTTGGATTCTCCGCAGGCACATTGTGGTCCATGATAAATACCAGTTTGTCTTTGTCCGCGATCTTTGGATGTTTTAACTGGTTATGATACATATCAATTGTTAAATGTGTCGTTCCATCATTACTCATTAAACGGTCAACTTCAATCGTATGGATCTCTCCTGCTTTTACCTGATCTACTTTCGCAGCTCTTGCAATAATCTTTTCTCCGATGGTCATTCCCATGTTCCTATTCCTCCCCTTCATTCAAGAAATTGATCAATCCGCCATGATCTAAGATATTCTGCATATATGGTGGCAGCTTGGTACATGGAAGGGTTTCATCCTCTGTTTTGATCCATCCTTCAGACAGGTTGATATCAATGTCAGCTCCGTCTTCCACTTTGTCATATAAGTCTTTGCTGATGATCACTGGTAATCCGATATTGATAGAGTTTCTATAGAAGATTCTCGCAAATGATTTAGCAACCACTGCTTTGACACCTAACGCTTTCAGTACACTTGGCGCCTGTTCTCTGGATGACCCACATCCAAAGTTCTCTCCTGCTACAACAATATCTCCTTCTTTTACCTTCTTGGCAAAATCTTTATCAATTGATTCAAAAGTATATACTTTCATCTCTTCAATATTTGGCAATAACAAATATTGTGACGCGATGATCTGATCTGTATCTACGTCGTTATGGAATTTAAATACACGTCCCATTGATCTTCCTCCTGTTTTGTATCTTTTATTTTTAAGGATACTATAAATTTGGAAAAAAATCTATGTCTGATAACAAAAAAAGAATGGTAATACGTAAAATATTACCACCCTTTATCTTCGAATTCCGTATAATTTCATCAAAAATCTCCGAAATGGAATCAAATGAAGCCAGATATGTTCAAAAAACTCCCACCAAAAATCTCCAGGTGCGATCCATTTTCCTTTACGCTTTACTTTTGTAATGATCGCAAAAACCTGTTCTTTGTCAATCGGTCCTTCCATATCTACCTGTGCATCTCCGATAATAAACAGTTTTCCCTCCTTGTTGATGTGATGAATCCGATGCATCACATACGCCTCATCTCTTCTCCGAAAAAACACCATATCCCCAGCTTTCAATTCTTCTTCTGGCTTCTTCATCAAAATATAGTCTCTTTGATGGATCAAAAACGGATTCATACTGCTCCCACTGATCATCATGCTGACTTCTTTTCCCTCTTCTACCAGATCTTTCAATACCGGGATATAAACGTTATTTGCAATCTGTCTCATTCATCCAATACCAGTCCATGTTCATAAAGTGCTCCGACAAATCCTTCTACATCTGTCCTTGCTGTTTCTTCATCTACTTCAAATTCATCCATGATCTTATCAACCAATTCTTCTTTTGACTTCGATTCATCTAAATTCTTCCAAATAAATGCTGCCACTTCATTTAATGTGATCATTCCATTAAACTGCTGAGTTGCAGCCCCTGTTGGTACAAGAATTACTTCACCTGCGATATCACGAAGCATAAAATCTGTATTACGTTTCATATGCTATGGCCCTCTTTCTTATTTTTTCTTATTTTTATTTCTTTCCATGTATATGGATTGATCAACAATAACATTGGAAATAATTCCAGTCTTCCCGCTAACATATCAAAGATCATAACGATCTTGGAAAGATTCGAATACATTGAAAAGTTTCCAGTTGGTCCTACGATATTAAGCCCAGGACCAATATTATTCAATGTTGCAACAACTGCCGTAAAATTGCTTGTAAAATCGAAGTTATCAATAGAAATGATCAGTACAGAAAACATCAGTACAAATGCATATGCGATCATATAAACATTGATCCCTCGAATAACTTCATGTTCTACAATTCTTCCGTTGAATTTGACCTTACGTACCGTTCTTGGATGTAAGTATGAGAGCAGCTCTTTCTTGACGGTCTTTAACATAATGACCAATCTTGATACTTTCATACCACCACCGGTACTTCCGGCACATGCTCCTGAAAACATCAGCATTACCAGAATAAACTTTGAAAATTCCGGCCATTTATTAAAATCTGTTGATGCATATCCGGTTGTCGTGATCACTGTTCCTACTTGAAAAAGTGCATGGCGGAATGCCTGCTCGATCGTTGGAAATAAACTGTGTATATTATATGTGATCATTGCTACAGATGCACCAATAAATAATAAGTAATATTTTAATTCTTCATAATGGATCGCATCTTTGAACTTCTTGATCAAAATAAAATAATATACATTAAAATTTACTCCAAATAAGATCATAAAGATCGCGATCAAATATTGTATGTATGGTGAGTAAGATGCACACCCTGAATTCAATATCGAGAATCCACCAGTTCCAGCAGTACCGAATGCAAGTAACAGCGAATCAAATAATGGAAGCTTTCCTAAAAGCAACAATACTACCATCACAATAGTCATAAAAATATAAATCTTATATAAGATCATAGATGTTTTTCGAATCTTAGGAACCAGTTTTCCAACAGATGGTCCTGGACTTTCTGCTCTCATCAGATGAATATTCTGACCACCAACCAATGGCATGACAGCTAATACAAACACGAATACACCCATACCACCTACCCAGTGAGTAAAACTCCTCCAGAATAAACTACATCTTGCTAATGCTTCTACATCCGTTAAGATACTTGATCCTGTTGTAGTAAATCCTGAAACCGTTTCAAACATCGCATCTACAACCGATGGAATATCTCCATTGATCACAAATGGAAGTGCTCCAAAAAAACTCATCACAATCCAACTGATCGCAACTGTTAAAAAACCTTCTTTTGCATAATAAACTGTCTTCTTTGGTTTCTTCATAACAAAAAGAATTCCGATGATCAGACATACAAATAGCATGATCCAGAAAGAAAAACCTTTCTTCTCATGATAGATTAATGCGATCAGACAAGGAAGTGATAAAAATGCACTCTCAAAGAGCATTACCAAGCCTATTACGTATCGAATCATTGAAAAATTCATTATACCCTGCCCCCATTATCCTCTCTTTAAGATGTCTTTGACATCGTGTAATCCTTTTTTAGTTGTGACAACTACCACCAGATCATCTTCTTCCATATGATCTTGACCATTTGGAATCATTGGTTTTCCTTTACGATAAATGCTGCAGATCAGCAGATTATCAATCAATAACAGATCTTTAATTGGTCTTCCAATGACTGGAGAACCTTTCTGAATATGAAATTCCAGTGCTTCCGCTCTTCCATCCATTAATTTGTAGAGATTCTCAATATTACTTCCGATGGAATTTTGTCTTGCTCTTACATACTGAATAATATATTGTGCTGTCAGATATTCCGGATAGATCATACTTCCAAGATCTAATCGTTCGATCATGGCATCGTAATTCAATTTCTGTACCTTTGTGACCAATTTTGCATCACTCTGGCTCTGTGCATACAGAGACAGAAACATATTCTCCTCATCGTGATTCGTAAGGGCAATAAATGCATCTACATCCGTCAGTCCTTCTTCTAACAGCATATCATGGTCATTTCCATTTCCATGGATGATCATCGCATCTGGAATACTCTCATTTAATCTCTCACATTGATCTCTGTCTTTATCGATCAGTTTTACACCAATTCCACTAGAAACAAGTAATTTTGATAAATAAAATCCAATCTTACTTCCACCTATGATCATTGCTTCATGAACCTGATTCTTTCTTTCCCCAATCTTCCTGAAAAATTCCATTGCACAGTTTGGCCTTCCAACAAATGAAATTATATCTTTCTCTCTTAACTGAAAAGAACCATTTGGAATGATCAATTCTTTCTTACGCTCTACCGCAGAGATCAATATCTCACAATTTAACTGATTACTGACATCGATCAATGTCATTCCATCTAATTTAGAATTATGTGGGATACGGTATTTTAACATCTCGATCCTGCCTTTAGAAAACTTATTCACTTCCATTGCAGAAGGGAATCTTAGTAATCTTGCAATCTCATATGCCGCACTTAATTCTGGATTCAGCACAACAGAAATTCCCATCTCTTCCTTTATGAAACTGATCTCATCATAATAAACAGGATTTCTCACTCTGGCAACCGTCTCACATCTTCCTGCCTTCTTCGCGATCAGACAACACAAAAGATTCAATTCGTCAGAGTTCGTAACTGCAATAATGATATCTGCTGTCTCAACTCCTGCGTCTGACAGAATACTATAACTTGCTCCATTCCCGATCACACCTAATACATCATGTGTTTCAGCAAGTTTCTGTACAACATGTGCTTTCTCATCAATAATGGAAATGTCATGGTTCTCGCCACTTAATTCCTCAACAAGCGTAGAACCGATTCTACCACACCCAACAATGATAATATTCATTTTTTACCCTCAATTCATTAACACTTTCTTAACAAATTTTTATACTTTTTTTAATACTTGTCCTATTCTATCACAGTCTGTCAGAAATTACAATTTAAGAAATATCCTTTTAATTATGACATCTAAAAATATCCTGTAAGACCAAACATAATTTATCTGATCTTACAGGATATTTTCTTCCCACACATCATCTTTCAACGCATGGATATCATTATTCTAAATCTGCATGCCGCATAAACATCTGCTCCGATGTCTGATTCCAGTTTTCCATAAGTTTTAATACGATTGCATCGAAGATTAAAAATGACATCTGTTCAAACTGACTTCCCATTGGCTGTATCGAATGTTTCTCTTCATTATTTCCTTTGGAGTCACCTGGAAGTATGATCATCCCATCTGCCATTTTCCCCAGTGTGGATTGCGGATTCATTGTAACAAGTCCAAGATATAGTCCAGATTCTTTGGCTTTTTTTGCAATACTGACCAAGGCATCTGTTTCTCCTGACCCAGATGTTATGATCAATAGATCTCCAGCTTTCGTATGTGGTGTTGAAATTTCTCCAATGACATACGCCTGAAATCCAAGATGCATCAATCTGTTTGCAAAACCCTTCGCCGCCAACCCTGATCTTCCTTTTCCAGTTAAAAATATCTTTTTGTCTGGTGCTATCAGTTTTAAAACATTTTCAATCTGTTCTTCTTCTATTTTAAAAGTTGCGTCTTGAAGTTCCTTTAAAATATGTTCTAAATTTTCTTTTACTTTCACATCTCTTCTCCTGCATCCATAATCTTGTGAATTCGTTCTTCGATATTTCCTCCAAATATATAGCTTCCTGAAACAAAAATATCTGCGCCTGCCTTTTTACACACAATGGCTGTTTGATCATTAATGCTTCCATCTACCTGAATCTGATAAGAATATCCTTTTTGTTCTCTCAATTCACAAAGATTCTTTACTTTGTCTGCAACTGATGGAATAAAACTTTCTCCAAACACACCGGGATTAGTGGTCATGCAAAGGACAAGATCAGCCATTGGCAAAATCTCCTTGATCATAGATACCGGAGTTCCGGGATTGATCGCAATTCCAGCTTTTTTTCCACACTTTTTGATTGTCTGAATAGATCGGTAGATATGCTTCGTTGCCTCTGTATGCACGGTGATGATATCTGCCCCCGCATCCGCAATCACTGGTATCAGATTTTCTGGATTTTCAACCATCAGATGACAATCCAGTACAAAATCAGTATGTTTTCTCAGATCTTTTACTGTATTTGCGCCAAACGAGATCATTGGTACAAAATGTCCATCTGTAATATCAATATGAATGTAGTTTATTCCACATTTTTCTAATGCTTCAAACTGCTCCTTAATCTGATATGTATCTGAATTTAATAATGAAGGACTGATAATTTTCATTTTTATTCTCCCATCACCATAATCTGTACTTTTCTTGTTCGTTCTCTTAACTGATCCCAGTCTACAAAATAGACTTTTCCCAAAGCTCCAAGTTGGATTTCTCCGTCTTTTACGATAAATGTTAATGACGGGCTGCCAAAAATGGAAGATTTCAGATGTGCATCTGTATTAAGCATTGTCCATTTTTCTGCTGGATAATCCTTAGATCCAAGACTTAATCCAAATTCAATATGTTTTGGTCCTGGACTATGATACTGATTTTCCATTTTCATGGATGGCGCAATTTTTTCCATCACATCATTAATATCTGCCTGCAGATATTCATCTCCCCAGTAATTTGTGTCATGCATACATTCGTCAAAATACAGAGAACATGTGGTATGCGCACTTGATATGACAACACATCCATTTTTTAACTCAGATTTTTTGATATTTTCTCTGATTTCATCAGAAATGTCATGATAAGATGCTCTTCCTTTAACTGTTTCTAATGTCACTTCTCCAAAAAAAACTCCCATGATCTGCTCCTATAATCCAAGTCTTGTTTTTAACTGATCGTATACCTGATCTACTCCCATTCCGTTTAATAATGGTAATCCCTGAATGACTTTATCTTTGATAGAATCTGGCACGATCGTTGTTGATATCACCGCATCATAATCATCAATTTTATTTAATTCGTCGGCAATCTTAGACTGATAAATCTTTACTTTATCGCTGTATCCTTCTTTTTCTAACCATGCGCTGACTTTTGCTACCGCAATTGTGGATGTTGCATGTCCTGCTCCACATACAATTAATAATTTTTTCATGATACTACCTCCTATGAAATATCTTATTTTATAAAGATTCTAATTTTCTTTCTGTGCTCTGATTTTATTTACATATACTAGTAATGCGATCACGACAACTCCAATCACTGCTAATCCAATATTTCCTAATGATTTTGTTGCAACTGCGAATAATCCCGCTGGCCAGATACCGCAAAGTACGGATGTTACCTGTCCACTTGTTCCAACATTATAATGTGCGATCTTAAATACATTTGTAATGATTGGTGCAAGCCATGTAGAAAGATACAGCATAGATACCATATAAATACTACATCCTACAATAGATCTCACAACATTTCCTCTAAAAATTGGGATCATTAGACAGATTCCAAATGCATAGAATGCAAGATCTCCGAATGGTAAGGTCTGGTTTCCTGGTAAGATGATCGCTAATGCTAAAGAAATTGGTACCATTAATAAGTTTGTACTCATAACTGTAGAATGTCCAACAGTTAGAGCAGCATCCATACCAATATTTACACTTCTTCCACCTAATCTCTTATTGGCGAATTCTTTGGCAGCTTCTGCAATTGGCATTAACCCTTCCATAAACATTGCTACCATCTTTGGCATGATTTTCATAACCGCACCTGTTGCCATTCCTAACTGTGCAGCTTTTGCGAAATCATATTTTGCCAAGAATCCTACGATCATTCCAATGATGATTCCGATAACAACTGTATCTCCAAAAAATCCAAAACGTTTTGCGATCGTTTCTGAGTCGGCTTCAATTTTATTAAATCCCGGAATTCTGTCAAAAATCCAGTTTAATGGTACTGCGATCAATGCTCCTGATAACGCCATCATATGAGAAATTGCAATTCCTGGATATCCAAAAAATTCACTAACTTTCTTCTGGAAAATGTCTGCTAATAACCACTGAAGCATAACTGCAACTAGTGCTCCTAAAATTCCTGTAACAAAATTTCCTGTAACTGCCTGTGCAACTAATCCAAGGAAACATGGAAACCAGAAGTTCCAGATATCTACATTTAAAGTTTTTGTCCACCCAAGCATGACAAATAATAAATTAACGATCAATGACATTGGGATCAATATAATTCCAAATGTTGTTGAGAATGCCAGCGGTCCACCGACACCACAACCAATATCCATAATATTTAGTGAAAATCCGTAATGTTCTCCCATTACCTGTATTGCCGTTCCAAGGTTATCTGATAATAATCCAATGACCAGATTCAGACCAATACTACCAATTCCAACTGTAAAACCTGAAATCGCTGCTTTTGCTGGTTTTACTCCAAAAATAATACCTAATATGAAAATAATGATCGGTAAAAATACCGTTGACCCTAATCCGATAAACCATTGTAATACACTTAACATTTCTTCTTCTCTCTTTCTCTATCGCTTATTCAATTCCTGATGCATTTAAAATCTGCATAAGTTCTTTCTCTGTGTTACATTCTTTCAACTTTGCTACTTTTTCATCATCCTGAAACAGTGCGATCAAATTCTGTAATGTATTTACCTGCTCATGTGGCTGTGCCATTGCTAACATAAATACCAATTCCACTGAAATCTTATGACTTTTATCCACCATATCTTCAAATTCAATTGGCTCATCTAATGATAAAAAGCAAATCTGCGATTTATTCACTCGCTCAGAGTCTGTATGCGGAATCGCAAAGCCTGTCTGATTTACTAATAATCCTGTAGGATATTCTTTTTCTCTGTTACTGATTCCTTCATAGTAATTTTCTTTTACACATCCTGCTTCTAACATTTTATCTGTCATCATCTGAAACAACTGATCCTGACTTTCCACTTTTTGATGAAAGAAACACAATCTCTGGTCAAAATACATTCAAGTTCTCCTTTCATATCATGATTCATGAAATACTTTTAAAACTTCTTGTATTGTTTCGAATCTTATAAACGTATTTACATCTTCTTTTTCTCCAATAAGCTGATAGAGTTCATTGATCACATCCCGAATCTGGTTCATTTCTTCTTCTGGAAATGCAGTTACAACGATCAGTGATACTAAAGTTCCACCCCAGTCAACGGGATGTTTTAAAGTTAATAGGATTATTCTGGATTTTTTAATCGTCTGCGGATCTGCATGTGGCAGTGCCACACCTGTATCCAAACATGTCACACCAAGTTTTTCTCTTTTGTAAATAGCTTCCCTAAATTCATCATACACTGCATTATCTTTTTCTAATACATCAATAATAAAATCTAGACACTTTTCTTTACTATCAAGATCTTGTTTAAGGAAAATAAATTTCCCTTCCAAATATTTTTTCAATGTCGGTGCTTTAATTCCATTTTTCTGGTTATCACACACATTATTTTTGATCAGTAATACCTGTTTTGTATATGCATCTAGGATATTGGCATAATCATCTTTTGTAAGCAGCGGATTTACCTTCACATAAGAAATCTCTGGATCTTCAATATCAACAGATGATATGATCAGATCTACTTTACTAAGATCGATCTCTTTTAATTTCTTTGTGGTTGTCACCGTAATATTATCTTTTGCCGGAAGTATTTGTTTTACCCTGCTTAAAATGAGCTGGGAAGAACTAACTCCATAGGTACATACAACAACAATATTTCCAACTTGTTCAAATTGGTCTAATGCCACTTGAAAATGTAATAAGATTAGTGAAACTTCATCTTCTGTTAATGTTACCTGATACCTTAATTCTATTTGTGTAAGTGCATACCACATCGTTGTAAAAAGTTCCGGATACTCCTGTTTGATATTATCAAGCATCGGATTTACGATCTGAATATTATTTTGCAATCTTAAGATCATCGGTGGCAGATGATATAACAATGACTCATATAATTTCTTGTCCCTTGTCAGATCAAGCTTTTGAATCTCACTCATTCTCTTGATGACATCTCTTACCGTTTCTTCATAGTCTGTCCGCATATGTTTTACATGATGTGTCACTCTGTGGGCATATAACTGTCTGCATAAATATTCCATATCATTATTACTGTATGTAATATGAAGCTGATATTTCAGCTGTTCCGCAATACTATTTGCCACGATGTATGTCTCCATATGCCGGATATTGTTGTAAGAAATTTCTGTTTCCTCATTCATATGTTTCTTTTTGAGCAATCTTGAACTTTGCATGATCAATGTTACCAATAAAGATTTCAGATAATATTCTGAAAGCACTTCGGTCAGTTCTTCAAAATCATTTAAAATAAGATCTGAAACTGCTTTTATCACATCAAGTTCAAAAAAGTTTCCAAGTTTGTGCGTAAAATCAGAAAACATTTCTTCCTTTGATTCTGATAACAAATAATTGTTCACTGCATTTTGTATCTCGATTTCTTCTCCTAAAATACAGATTCCACATTCTCCAACTTCCAGTTTTACATCTGACTGACTTTCGATTGATTTATTGATCACTGCAATGTCCTGATACAGTGATGTTTTACTTACTAAAAATTCCTTTGATACTGATTCCAATGTGATTGTTTCACAATCGATCAATACCTTCTTTAAAATCCACAATCTGCGATACTCCGGTGTATATTTTTCATCTTCAGACAGATTATCCTTTTGAAGGTCTCTTAACATATGCTGAATGTTTTCCTTTTCACCTTCCAGACGAATTCCTATTCTTGGAGCTCTGACCAGATCAACTTTATACTTTTCAACTTCACTTTGAAGATAAGTAATATCTGTGTAAATCGTTTTTGTCGAAACATCTAATGATTTACTAAAGAAAGATGCGGGTTTATATTCCCTTTGTTTTGACAAAAGTTTTAATAATTCGATTTGTCGACGAATCAAATCAATCACCCCTAATCTGTTAATTAACGTTTTTCTTTCTGTAACTAGAATACCATTGATATCTTATTTCTTGCAATTACATTAGCTTCCATATTAATGTGGAAACGAATAAAAAAAGGAGATATCTATGATCATTTCCTGATATATGATATCTCCTATATGTACGTTTGTCACACTTATGTTTTATAACCAGTCTTTGCTGTTCTTATCTTCTAACAATATCGTTTCCTGTTCTTGTTTCTTTGTAATACGATCCCTGATTCCCTGCATTCTCTCATCAAGTACTGCACTTTGTCTTGCACAATCATAAAGTTCTTCCTGAAGGATTTCCACTTCTTCATCAGACAACTCTTTCTTATAACGCATCTTATGGTCAAGACTTGCCCAGAAATCCATAGCGATCGTTCGAAATTGCACTTCAACATTCACCATCTTCTTTTCATTTTGTAAAAAGATCGGTACTTGTACGATCAGATGAAGACTTCGATATCCACTTGGCTTTGGATTCTTAATATAATCTTTTCGCTCGATCAGTGTGATATCATCTTGCTTTAAGAAACTTTCTGCTAATTTATAAATGTCATCTGGAAATGAACAGATAACTCTGACCCCGGCAATATCTTTTAAATTATCTTCAATCGCCCTTAGATTTAATGGAATATTTTTTCTTCGGATCTTCTTCAAAATGCTATCGTATGATTTGACTCTTGTCTTAATACTCTCAATCGGATTATTATCATATTCCAAAGATAATTCATGATTTAATACTCTGAATTTTGTTTCCACTTCCATGATCGCGCATTCATAATATGACATTAAAAGATCAAACGGCTTCTTATTTTGTTGCATAAAATTCAAAAATTCATCTGACAAAAGACTTTGTCTGACAAAGTTATCTCTTCTCGCATCTAATAATGCTTTTCCCTGTTTTTTTAATTCCTCGATCACAACCAGATTTTTCTTCATTAAAAATTCCTTCCTTCGTAAATATTCTTTATGAAAGCATAGAAAATCCTAATACTACAATCCCTAAGATCACAAGGATCACACCTGTCGCACGATTTAATGTCTCTGGTGTTGCTTTATTGGCAAATCGTGCTGCGATCCTTGCCCAGATCAGCGTAAATACAACACATAAGATAAATACTGTCCAATCCGGTGCTCCAACAATCATAAAATGAGAAACAGCTCCTGTAAATGCAGTAAATGCCATAATAAATACACTCGTTCCAACAGCTGTTTTTAATTCATATCCTAATACACTCGTTAAAATGAGCAACATCATCATTCCACCACCTGCACCAACAAATCCACAGATCAATCCGATCATGATCCCACAGACCACTGACTGAATTGCACGTTTCTTTGCTGAAACTCCTTGCATGGCTTCTTTGGTTGTCATAACTGGTCTCACGATAAATTTAATTCCTAATAAAAATGTCATAAATACAGAAAAGCTTCCCATCGTTGCAGCTGGAAGTAAGCTTGCAATATAGCTTCCTACTACTGTAAATGTTAACACACTTATCATCATGATGATACCATTTTTTATATCAAGATTCTTATTTTTTCCATAAATATAAGCTGATACTGCACTTGCTAATACATCAGAGGACAATGCAATTCCAACTGCCATATACGGGTCCATCTTAAGGAATGTGATCAACATCGGACTAATTACAGCTGCTGCACTCATCCCTGCAAATCCTGTTCCAAGCCCGGCTCCCATTCCTGCAAAAAATGTTACTGCGATTGTTAATAATATATTCATCTTAGTTTCCACCTTTCAAAATATCATCTAAATTCTTATCCATATTTTTCATTACATGGATAAAAATTTTTTTATCTTCTTGTGTTGTATTATCAAACAACTGATCTACAAATCCTTGTTGTAACTGCTGTCCTTCTTTGATCACTGGATGTGCTTTTTCCGTAATAATCAGTTTTGTTTTTCTTCGATCACCTTTAATCTCTTCTCTTCTTAAATAACCTTCTTTCACAAGTTTCTCTACGTTGATTGATATAAGATTTGCTTTGATATTTCTGATCTTTACGATATCTCTGGCTGTCTGGTATTGTGGATTGTTTCCTAAAAACATTAAAATATCAAAAGCTGTCTGTGGTAATTTTAATTTCTTGCATAACGGCTTACATGCATCGTTATATACCTCTAACAACTTTCTCGGAAATTCTATATTGATCTTCATGAATTTATCCCTCCTTATTAATTAATTCATATTTGAACTATTCATTTTTGATTTATTATAACAGATTGTCATATATTTTCAACTTTTTGTTACTTCAAAAAATAAAAAACAGCTGACATAATTTTTACTTTTTATGCCAACTGTTTTTATATATTTATTTATTACAATTACCACTATGATCAAATGCTGGATTGATCGCATAAAAATTCTTAGAATCCAAATGATCCTGTACAGTCCTCAGTGCTTCACCAAATCTCTGGAAATGCACGATTTCTCTTTCTCGTAAGAATTTCAGTGGCTCTCTAACATCTGGATCATCAATAAGCCTTAACAAATTATCATACGTTGTTCTTGCTTTTTGTTCTGCAGCAAGGTCTTCACTTAAATCTGTAATCGGATCTCCCACAGACTGAAACGTCGCTGCGCTAAACGGTACACCACTTGCTGCTTGTGGCCATACACCTGCTGTATGATCTACATAGTAAGCTCCAAACCCTGATTTTTTTACCTGTTCTGGAGTTAGATCTCTAGTTAACTGATGCACGATCGTACAGATCATTTCCAAGTGAGCTAATTCTTCTGTACCTATATCGGTTAGCACCCCACAAACATTTTTATATGGCATCGCAAATCGCTGCGACAAATACCGCATCGAAGCTCCTAATTCCCCATCTGGACCACCATACTGCGTAATGATCAATTGTGCCATCTTGGGATCTGTTCGTTTGATATTTACCGGAAACTCCAATCGTTTTTCATAATTCCACATATCAACAACCTCCCCTCTTCATCCATGGCCAAGAATCCGTTGCCCATGTAAAATGATCATCTATATCTGCACTATCAATCGTCAATGGTTCAAAATTTCTCGCATATTCTTTTAATGCCTGCTTTCTTGCCTTCTGATATTGATTAAAATGGTCCATTGCTTTTTTGTCATTTGGGTGTGTATCAAGATACAGATTCGTATCAATCAATGCAAAGCTGACTGCATCAATATAATTTAACAACTTTTTCTTATCATACTGATTCATTACCGGCACGCCCCTTTCCCATAAAATGGTTTATTCAACTCTGGAAAGATCGTTCCACATTGTAATCCTTCTTCCGGACTATAAATCCTGCTCCAATGCTGCCATGGAACATACTGCATAGCAACCGGCATAGAATCCACTCCACCATGCCGATGACCATGCTCACACATTCCTGATGATCGATCACAATAACATTGATTCATCTCTATTTTCCTTTTCTTCTTTTATACTATCATGGTATGTATACAAAAAAGAAAAGTGCTTTGAAATTTTAAGTTGTATAACGGAAATGTATCGAGTATTCATAAAAACACAAAGAAAGATAGAGGTACGAAAAACGAATTCCATTGACGGATTTTTTGCAAAACGCTGATCCGCCAACACTCCTGCACAACTCACTGCGTTCAAACAGTGCCCGTGTTGGCTGCGATTTTGCAAAAAATCCTATGGAATTCTACTATTTCGTACCTCTATCTTTCTTTGTGTTTTTATGAATACCTGAAGACATTCTCGTATAAAATTAAGTATTGTATGTTGAACGTTATCGGTTTTCAAATTTTTTAGTAACAGACAAATGTTTATTATAAATGCCCATACAGTAAAACATACACACTGTGTAGTGGTTTGAATAACGTAAATTATTTGAATATTATAAAAAGAGATCATGTGTCGGCAACCGTACGGACACGTCTGCACTTAGCGAGTGGATGGTCGTTAGACCATTCAGGAGCTTAGTACAGCTACGTGGGAGTCCGAACGCGAGTGGGTTGCAAACATATGATCTCTTTTTATAATATTCCACCAATAATTTTCGTCATTCAAATCACAATTTAATCATTGAGGCTTTTTGCTTCTTCAAATTCTTTCACCATAACATCACTAGGTTTTTCTGTACATAAACTAACTACGATGATCAGAATAGAAGATACGATAAATGCTGGTAACAGGCAGTAGATTCCAAAAATTCCACCTAATTTTCCCAGAGTCACTGGCCATACAAGTGCAATGATACCTCCACTTAACATTCCAGCGATTGCTCCTTTTAAGTTTGTTCGTTTCCAGAATAATGCAAACAGTGTTAATGGACCAAAGGCTCCACCGAATCCTGCCCATGCATTTTCTACTAGTCCGAATACAGAACTGTTTTCATCCATTGCGATAAAGATACCGATCAATGCGATCACGATCGTTGTGATCCTTGAAACTAACAGTACCTTTTCTTCAGACATTTCTTTCTTAAATAATCCTTGGAATAAGTTCTTTGATACGCAGGATGATGCAATTAAAAGCTGCGAATCAGATGTACTCATTGTTGCTGCAAGAATTCCTGATAAAATAACTCCTGCCATAAATAATGGAATCAGTCCTTTAAATAAATGTGTTGTCATGTAGATAAAGATTCTCTGATTTCCATTTCCAGCTAATTCTGCTACATTGGGATAAAGTGCTGCTCCTGTAAATCCGATACATACGGCTACACTTAAAGAAATCAATACCCAGATCATTGCGATATTTCTTGATTTCTTTACTTCTTGTGGATCACGAATCGCCATGAATCTTACAAGGATATGTGGCATACCAAAGTATCCAAGTCCCCATGCAAGTCCGGATAAGATTGGGATCACACCCTGTGATACTGCACCTCCTGTTGCTGGATCATGGTACTTCATAACATCAAAGAATCCTTCCATTGCCTGACCGTGTGCAATAACATTCGCTACTCCACCTGCATTCACAACTCCAACGATCAGTACGATCACGATGGCAAATGACATTAATAATCCCTGAATCAGGTCTGTTGTACTTGCTGCTAAGAATCCACCCATGGATGTATATAATACGATAACGATCGCACAGACGATCATACTCTTCTGATAATTTAATCCAAATACAGAGTTAAACAACGTTCCACACGCAGCAAATCCTGATGCTGTATATACTGTAAAGAAAATAAGGATCATAATTGCGGAAATACTGCTTAAGATCTTCTTATCATCTTTGAAACGGTTACTGAAAAAGTCTGGTACTGTGATCGCATTATCTGCTACTTCCGTATAATGACGTAATCTCTTTGCCACGATCTTCCAGTTTAAGTATGTACCAAGGATCAATCCGATTGCTGTCCATCCTGCCTGGCTGAATCCTGTTGCGTATGCAAGTCCAGGAAGTCCCATCAACAGCCAGCTGCTCATATCAGATGCCTCTGCACTCATTGCAGTAACCCATGGTCCAAGTCCTCGTCCTCCAAGGAAATAGTCTTCGGATGTCTTTGTCTTCTTACTGTAAATGACACCAATCCAGATAACCATTGCCATATAGAGAACCATTGCGATCAATATTGGTAATTTCATATGATTTCTCCTCTTCTTTATGTGTATTTATCTTCATGATCAAAGTCTTATTTGACCTGAATTTTGACATGATTGTCTATTTTATCACATTCTTTGGATTGATTCAAGAAAAAGACAATTACTCGACACGCTCCGGCATGACAACAGCTGCCACAATATATAACAACAATCCTGTTCCTGTTGTGCATAATGCTGCTGTAAGGATTCGTACCAAAGTTGGATCTACCTCAAAATATTCTGCTAATCCTCCACATACACCAAATAAAAAACGGTCTTTTCTTGATTTATATAATGTTTTCTTCATTTCCTTTTCCTCCATCTATCTGTTACTTTGTTTTACAATATTGTATTATCGAAATCGATCGTAAGATCTCCACTTCCACAATCTATATTAATCCATCTTAATGCATTGATATTTCGTTTTTTTAGATCATCTTCGAAAAGTATATCTCCAATCTTAACATCTCCATTTCCACAATCTATATTATAGTTATAATCTTTTTCTGTTCCTGCCATTGTCAATGTGACATCTCCAGAACCCAGATCAATCTCTGTCTTTGATGTTGTGATCGTTGTCAGATCAATATCTCCACTTCCACAGTCTATGTCAAGTTCGTCTGTGATATTCAAAGAATCTGACGCAATGTCTCCATTGCCACAATCCATGGAAACTTTCTCAAAGGTAACTCCTTTGGGCAGAATAACTGTGATCTCATCGTTTGATTGAAACCAAAACAATTTAAAATGTCTGCTCTTCTGCTTGATTTCAATCTCTCCATCTGACTTTAATATCACTGGCTCCCAGCTTCCTTTTTTCTTTATGATCAGATGATCCTGATTTCCATTTTGTAGCTTAACATTTCCACTTCCAATATCAATATTTAATTTCCTGATCTGATCTGCTCTTATATTTCGTTCCTCTGTCTGTAATTTACCGCTTGTCTTTCCTTCTGCATAATTTCGAATCTGTCTTGGATCTGCACCCATAACAAATGCTGCTATGATGCATCCGATCCCTGCAACAGCCGTTACTGATATTAATATCATGCATACTTTCTTAAATGTCTTCAAACTTATTCACATCCTCTCCCAAAATTTCTGTTCCAAAATTCACGGATCTTTACAATGATCCATGGAATAGCATTTGCACAGATCCATACAAGGGACCATAATAATAAAATTCCACCAGCGATCATCAGAAAACCGCCGCCCATCAACAATAAACCATATGGAACTGTCGTAAACATCTTATAAATTCCAGCACCAACCAACCCAAGTCCTCCAAACAACAATCCTGCACAACTGCCAAAAATTCCTCCTGCAATTCCAATCACAATGCCAAAAATACCAGGAATCAGCCAGCTTCCCACAAAGACAAGAATTAAGATCATCAAAATGATATTCCGGTTTCTTCTTCCCTTCATATGCCATCTGCTGCCTTGTTTTGCTTCCTTTTGTGAGTCTTTTCTGCTCATCTGCTGGTGATCTTCGTAAGTTTCCTGTCTGTATCCTTCTTCTGTATACTCACTGCTTGCCTGATTTCCCTGTACAGAATCACGGATCATCCTCGCGATCTTCTCTGGGGAACCAAGTTCCTTGATCACCTGTTCTTCTTTCTCTTCTCCTGCTTCCTCAAAATAATCTTCATAATATGCGATCGCATCTTCAATTTCTTCTTCTGGAAGATCTTTTAGTAAAAAAGATAATCTCTTTAAGTACTCCTCCCGGTTCATACTCTCTCTCCTCCTTCAAAAATTCCAGATATTCTCTGGGAATATTGTTTCCATTCTTCTTTATATAACGAAAGCTGTGCTATTCCCACAGATGTGATCTTATAATATCTGCGGTTCCTACCGCCGTATTGCTTATCATAAACTTCCAAGCAGCCATCCTTCTTAAGTCTCCTTAATACTGGATATAATGTAGATTCTGATACTTCTAACACTTCTCTTACATCCTGTGTGATCTTATATCCATACGTACCTTCTTGTTCTCTTGATACGACAGCCAGAACTACCGCATCTAACAGCGCAGCTCCTGTATTAAAAACCATTGGCATCCTCCTTACTCATATTATACGCCATATAATATTATATTTTTCATACTATGTCAACTCGCTGTAGATTTCTTATATAGCGTAATTTACATGAAAAGGAATCTGCTGTAACTAAAAAGAGACCATCACATATCTCTATGCAATGATCTCTGTAATATTTATTTTAAAACTGTTTTGAGCTGATTAACCGCTTTGGCACTTGTCTTGCTCTTTAGATCCTGATAGTCAAAGAATGCAAATCCATCCACATGTTTCTTTCTTGCATACTGGACCTGTTTCTTTAAGACTTTGGTATCACGCTTCCATTCTTTTCGCTCTGCACGATTCTGACCAACATTATGTCCTGCACGATATACTGCAATTCCAATATAAAGTTTAACTTTCTTGCTCTTTGCCGCCTTGATCCAACGGTCTGTGACTTTATTAAATTTGGCAGTTGGATGTTTAAATCCCCAGTATACTTGTGGACAGATATAATCAACATACTCTGTAGAATTTAGCCATTTATAGATATCTACATAATATGAATATTTACTTGTCAGATTGTCAATATTTCCTGCTGGACTGATACCATATGTTACATTTGGATCTACACTTTTTACTGCTTTTTTCATCTGTTTTACAAGAGTATTTACCTGTGCACGACGGTAAGTATAGATACTTTTCTTTTTCTTCTTATAAGAAGATTTGTTGTATTCTTTTGCATCAAATGCCTTTTTGACATTAGGTTTTGTAAAAGATGGATAGAAATAATCATCCATATGAATTCCATCGACATCATAATTTTGTACGATTTCTTTTACTCCGTTTGTGATCAGTGTTCTGACCGCTTTCTTAGATGGGTTGTAATACAAACTTCCACCATAAGATAATACATTTCTTCTTGTAGACTTCTTGGCATGCCATTTTCTTGCCTGATTATTCTTTGCAAGTTTCTTATAATTCGTAGAACCTGTTGTTACACGATATGGATTTACCCATGCCTCGATCTTCATGTCATTGTCATGTGTAACTTCTACCATGATCTTTAATGGGTCAAATCCTGGATTTCTTCCCTGTTTTCCAGAAATATATTTGGACCAAGGGAAATACTTTGACTTATAAATGGCATCTCCAAATGGTCTTACTTGCACGATCACGCGATTCATTCCAAGACTCTTTCCTTTTTTGACAACACCTGTAAAGTAGGTACGGAAATTTGCTGCCGTTCTCTTTTTATATTTTGCACGATAAGAGTCATAATCGTAGAAAGAAAACCAGAATGCTTTATATTCTCCCATAGACTGTGTCTCTTCCTGCTGTTCCGTTGTAGTTTCTGTTGTCGCTTCTGAAGCTGTTGTTGCTTCTGTTGTCGCTTCTGAAGCTGTTGTTGCTTCTGCCGTTGTTCCCTGTGCCGGATCATTTCCATCTCTTGCTGCTGCCAATACCATATGGCTGCATAAATTCACAAACATTGCACTGACAACCAATAATGCGATCCATTGTATCTTCCCTAATTTTAAATGTTTCATATTTCCCTCCGATGTATCTTCTGTCTGCTGTTTTACTTTATTAAATCCATTCAAAATATTCACATGCTTTCTTAATACCATCATTGACATTTGTATCGGTCACATAACTTGCCATATCTTTTAAATCCTGGCATCCATTTCCCATAGCAATGGAAAACCAGTCTTTACAGAACATATCCATATCATTGTAATCGTCCCCGAATACAACCACATTTTTAATATCTGCGCCAAGATATTCCATCATCTTCACAATACCACCACGTTTATTATCTGGCTGGAACATTAAATATTCTGGTTCAAATCTCAAATGCCCGATCAACTCTTTCTTTGTAAGTTTCTCTTCTTCCTCTTTTGGAATAGCTACATAAATCTTGTAAATCGCGTCGACACTGTCAATATCTAACATATCATCGATGATATATCTGGTTGGTTCTTTTCTCTTTCCAACCTGTCTTAGAAATTTATCGTCTGTCATATAGACATCTTTCGTATCATCAAGAGCTACACACCATCCATACCCTAATTCTTCTGACTGATGAATGATCTGTAAACACCCTTCTTTATCCAAAGGAATATTTTCCACTAATTCATTGTTGATCACACAGCCATTGCCTCCACAACAGACCATATTTTTAAACCCATTGGCTCCTGTGAATTTACGTGCTTTGTAATGTGCTCTTCCAGTTGCGATCGCAACAAAATGTCCATTTGCTTCTAAACGATCCAACGCCTCTCTGGCACTTGGCACAATCTTCCCTGTCGATCTATCTGTCAATGTTCCGTCAATATCAAAAAAGAAATATTTCTTTTCCATTGTTATCTACTCCTTATGAATTCTTATCATAGCATTTTATTTATTGCAATGAATTTAACTGTTCATAAAATGTTGGATAAGACACATCCACACATTCTGAATCTTCGATCACAGTTTCTCCTTCTGCATTGATTCCTGCAATCGAAAATGTCATAGCGATTCGATGGTCGTATTTACAATTGATACTTGCTCCATGTAATGGATTACCGCCTTTGATGATCATTCCATCGTCTGTCGCTGTCGCATCAACACCCATTTTCACAAGATTATCAACCGTTAATGCGATTCGATCAGACTCTTTTACCTTCAACTCTGCCGCGTCTTTGATCACTGTCTCACCTTCTGCAAATGCTGCTAACAGTGCAATAACTGGAATCTCATCGATCAATGTTGGAATGACTTCTCCACCAATCACCGTTCCTTTTAATTTGCTTGTCTTTACAACGATATCTGCTGTTGGCTCTCCCCCATTATCGATCACATTTTCTAATGTAACATCAGCTCCCATATCTTTACATACACGTAGGATTCCATCTCTTGTTGGATTGATTCCAACATTTTTTAAACGAATACATGAATTTGGTGTGATCAGTCCTGCTACGATAAAGAAAGTTGCTGAAGAAATATCTCCTGGAACCACGATATCTGTTGCGATCATCTCTTCTGGAGGTGTGATCGTCGCTGTTGTATCATGTGATTCTACTTTCACTCCAAAAGAACGAAGCATTAATTCTGTATGATTTCTTGATAATGCTGGTTCTGTCACACTTGTCTTGCCATCTGCATATAATCCTGCTAATAACACACAGGATTTTACTTGTGCAGATGCAACTGGAGAATCATAATGTGTTGCATTTAATTTTGTTCCTTCAATCTTCAATGGTGCACATCCATTCCCATTCACACTTGTGATCTTTGCACCCATCTTTTCTAATGGTTTGATGATCCTTCCCATTGGACGTTTATTTAAGGATGCATCTCCAGATAATACAGTTTCAAAATTCTGACCTGCCAGGATTCCTGAGATCAATCTTGTTGTTGTTCCGCTATTTCCTACATCTAATGTCTCACTTGGTGCCTTTAAGCCATGAAGTCCATTTCCATGAACAGTGACGTTCGTTCCATCCTGTTCGATCAAAACACCCATCTTACGAAAACAATCGATCGTTGACAGACAGTCTGCTCCTGATAAGAAATTGCTGATATGTGTTGTTCCTTTTGCTAAAGATCCAAACATAACTGCTCTATGACTGATCGATTTGTCTCCTGGAATTGATAATTCTCCTCTAAGTCCCGCACTTTTTGTTAATTTCATGTTTTTATTTCCTCTCGTATACTGTGTAGTTTTTATCTCTTAAGATTTTTGTCGCCTTCTTTGCTGATTCATCATCATATAACATGATCTTTAAAACACCTTCTTCGAATTCACGGTTGTGAATGATTCCAATATTCTTGATACTTACATGATTCAAAGCAAGCAAGGTTGTCGTTGTTGCGATCGTTCCTGGTTCATCTGGAATATCAATAAAAATCTCGTAAGATTTCTGGATCAGACCAACCGCACTGTCTGGCACAGAATCTCTATATTCTCCTGCCTGTTTAAAATAATTATTCAAATATTCTCTGTCTTCCATATCAAGTGCTGCGATCACATAGCCTAAATGATTCTGTGCTTTTTGCAGTAATTCTTTGATATTCTTCTTATTTGATAAAGAAATCTGTTCCCATACGACTGGAGATGAAGATGCGATTCTTGTGATATCTTTAAAACCACCTGCAGCTAACTGTTTTAAGATTCCATCATCTGTATCCATATTACTTACGATATGTACCAGTTCTGCTGCCACGATATGTGGTACATGACTGATCGCTGCAGTATAGGCATCATGCTGCTTATAATCCAGAATGATCGTTAATGCTCCTAATTCTTCAATGAAGTTTGTAAAATCTTTCACTCTTTGTTCGCTGACTTTCTTCGTTGGCGTGATAAAATAGTAAGCATTCTCAACTAATCTGTCAGAACTGAAAGAAAAACCTGCTTTCTCTGATCCTACCATCGGATGTCCTCCGATAAAGTATTCTTCCATTCCTAATTCTTCAATCTTTAAGTGAATCTCTTCCTTTACACTTCCTACATCTGTTAAAATACAATTTTCATTAATCGATCCTTTCAGATCTTTTAGATACATTACATTATATTGAACCGGTGCACACAAAAATACATAGTTGCATTCCGCAAAATCTGTTTTGCAGTCTGTAGCAATTGAATCAATGATTCCATCCTCCAATGCACTTTTGATCGTATCCGGGTTTTCATCCATTCCAATGAGTGTATAGTTTGGAAAAACTCTTCTTATTCCCTTCGCAATGGATCCACCGATCAATCCTAAACCGATAAATCCGATCGTAAAATTGCTGTCTGTCATTGTTTTACTCTCCTTTTTTCTTGCGGTGATCACAAAATCTTCTCATTCTTTGATCACACTTAGTTTTTATTTTAACTTCCTGTATTTAAAAAGTCAACACTGACACGCTTTAAAGTGACAAAGTATTTTCTTCTCTATTTTCTTGGATTTCCTACTTGAATACCAAAAAAAAATGCTTTATGATTATCTTAACAATTATTTTACACTAACTTATTTTAATAAAGGAGTTTTCCAATGTTTGAAAAAGCCGTTATCTACGCAACAAATGCCCACAACGGTCAGACAAGAAAAGGCACCAATCTTCCTTTTATCATCCACCCTATGGAAGTTGCTGCCATCGTTGCCGCTATGACTCTCGATCAGGATATGCTTTGTGCCGCTGTCCTTCATGATGTTGTTGAAGATTGTGACGGAATCTCGATAGAGGACATCCGTCGTGAATTCGGTGATATCGTTGCTTCTTATGTCTATCAGGAAAGTGAAGATAAGAGTAAGACATGGGTTGAGAGAAAAGGCCATACGATCGATTTCTTAAAGAACCGTGCATCCCGCAACGCTAAGATCATCGCCCTTGGTGACAAGCTTGCTAACATCCGTGCACTTTATCGGGATTATAACATCCTTGGCGAAGAGTTATGGGAGAGATTCAATATGAAGGATAAGAAGATGCAGAGTTGGTATTATCGTGGAATGATCGAAGGTTTTGCTGATCTTTCAGAATTTCATGAGTATGAGGAATACTGTCAACTTGTAAATGAAGTTTTCCCTGAAGAGTAACACAAAAGAAAAAAAGACTGATTTCGCAAACATTGTTAAATGTTTGTAAAATCAGTCTTTTTTTCAGATTCTGAACTCTTTTGCCATCAAGATCGTTGCGATCGCTAGCAAAATACTACAGATAAAGATAGAACTTCCTCCTGCACGACCGGTTAAAAATCCTCCGATCACTGCTCCAATAATGAAAAAAGTAATAATTCCATAATATCGTAAACTTTTTTGTTTTAATGTCTTATCTCCTGTTTTAAAGTACTGGCACAGTGCTTCTGTTCCACTTCTTAAATTACCAGTACACATCGTACTGGCAAATGGATGCCCATGAACCCTTCGAAATGTCTCCACCTGCATAGAACATACAAAAGAAATCAGTACATTCGCCACAACATCATATTGTCCCAGCGGAATAAATCCAACAACCGTTATCAGCACAAACTCAAGTGCCACAATTCTCTGTCTCCAATGAATCTTATGTTCTTCCTTATAAAAATGCTTTATGATCTCAACAAGAATTACGCCCACAGCAAATGCAAGAATTGGAACAAAATAGTAAAATGCCTGTGTAAAATCCCGCTTTTGAAGATTCACACCAAACAATACGATATTTCCTGTCTGTGCATTTGCAAATACATGTCCACGCATTAAATAACTGTAGGAATCAAGAAAGCCTCCTACGATTGCAAGAATTGCTGTTAAGAAAAAACTCTCTGACATCTGCAAACGTTTTTCTTCCATTAAATCTGCACTTCCTTTCCAAGCTCATAAAAAGATCCCATCAGTGTGATCATATCATCTAAATCTTTGCATCCGGCAGTTTCGTATGTTGAATGCATGGATAGCTGTGGAAGTCCGATATCTGCTGCCTTGATCGACACCTGTCCAGTCAGGATATTACCAAGTGTTGAACCGCCTAACATATCCGAACGGTTAAAGAATACCTGACACTTAATCTTTTCTTTTTTACACAGATATTTTACGAGTGCCGCTGAATTCGCATCGGTTGTATATTTTTGTGATGCATTGTATTTTAATACAATTCCTTCATTGATATACGGACGGTTCGTAGGGTCTGTCTTATCCTGATAGTTCGGATGAACTGCATGAGCGTTATCTGCAGATAACATAAAACTGTCTGCCACCGCCATATAATATTCTTCTTCATTTTTTCCACAAAGATAACTGATCCTTTTTAATACCTCTGGAAAAAATGTTGATCCAGCCCCCTGTTTTGTACCACTTCCGACTTCTTCATTATCAAAGACCGCACACACTGTGACATAATCTTTGGAAAGCTTTGCATTTAACATTCCTTCAATGGATGAATATGCACATTCAAGGTCATCTAATTTTGGTGCTGCAACAAATTCTTCGTTGATTCCTAGTGTTGTTCCTCTCATTCGGTTATATAAAAACAGATCATAAGATAAGATATCTTCTTTCTCAACGCCTGATTCTTTGGCGATCATTTCCTCAAAACCATCTTTTGTAAGATTTCCTCCACATAATGGCAGGAGATCTTTTTGTGGATTTAACTGTTTTGATTCATTTGAAGATCTTGACATATGAATTGCAAGATTTGGAATGATCATAAGATCTCTGTCAATATTGACCAACTGATCTTTGATCTGTCCGTTTTCTTCTATTATGATGCGTCCTGCAACAGACAATGGACGATCAAACCATGTTTCCGGGATCATTCCACCATAACGTTCAATATTTAATTTCGTATAATGTTTCTCAACTGACATCTCGGGCTGTTCTTTGATCCTGTATGTTGGAGAATCACTGTGGCTTGCCACGATGTGAAACCCTTGAAAATCCTTCTTTGGCAAATGAAATGCTATGATAGAACTTCCGTTTCTCGTAACAAAGTAACTCTTTCCTTCCTCCAGATCCCAATATTCTTTCTCTTTTAATTCCATAAAACCATGTTCCAGAAACTGTTTTCTTGCATTCTCGATCACATGAAAACAGCTTGGACAATGATCAATAAATTCGATTAAATTTTTGACATTGTTTTTCATCTATTTCCCTCCAAAAATTTTCTAACGATTATTCTAGCACATTTATATAGGAAAGGAAAGAAATGTGGTTATGTCAGTTTGATATATCTGTTATATTCTTTTATTATGCAAGCACTTTTCCTTCAGGAAATGCAGCTCTAAACACAAAGCGTACAACAGGTCCTGCAATGATCAACTGATATGGAAGTGCCATTACAAAATTCTTTGGAATATTTGTCAGCCATATCATCAGTAAGTTTGAGAAATTTCCCATCTCAATACTAACTTCGACTGCTCCATAAAGTGACATAATGATCACCATAGGAACAACCATACAGCAAGATACTGAAATAACTTTTCTTAAAACAGAGCTGTCTGGTTTTACAAGATATTTAAACGCAAATCCTTTTGCGATCTTAGATACAAAGAACCAGTCGCAGCACATTGCAAAAATATATGCGATCGGGAACCCTAACCATCCGGCTTTGATGGATTCCATTGATAATTCTCCCATATGTAATGATACGTTGTATATGCTCATCCAAAATACCATCATAAAACACATGATGAATGTATAGATAAGGCTTTCTCTTTTATTCTGTGGCATTTTCTTTTCTCCTCTTCTTGTTGTGATAAATTGTTGCTTTTCTTCAAGAAATAAGGCAAAAAAATAGTGGAGACCCTCAACCAAACTCGTTGCGGATCTCCACTTTCTATCGTGTGCAATCTTCACTGCGTTCTTTCCTGCTTATTTCTTGTCAATGCATTATTATACACACTTTTTATGTCTTGTATAAGCACTTTTTTTAATTTCGTCACATTCTTTAATTTAATTATTATATATACCATATTTTTGTGCATTTTCTACAATAAAATATGTTAAAATATAATCAGAAACAATTAGCTTTCATAATTTTAAGGAGGGATTTTCTCATGAAAAGAAATGTATACAGGATTTTAGGTTGTTTTCTTTTTGCTTTTACATTATGCATTATGACACCATCATTTGCAAAAGCTTCTGTTAAAAACATACCTCAAACAAAAACTTCTGGAACTTATACTGGTAATGTTGACATCACTGGAGACGAAAATGCTGATTCTGTGATCATCCGTACAACACCCGATCAAGAAGGCTGGTACATCAACCGTTTTACGATCTATCTAAATGGAAAAAGAACCACAGAAATATCTCTCCGTGATCACGACTGTTATGACCTCACTGTAAAATATGCAAAAATGAGCAAACAACATACATTTATCCAGATCATTGGCCGTGGTGAAAATGACTACGTTACTTATAATGAAATCTTTACTTATAACAAAAAAATCCAACCAATTTCGTGTTGTAAAATCTTTTAATGATCGCTCATCTTACGCTGAAGAAATCGTTACTGCCAATAAAAAAGGGATTACCGTTAAACATCGTGTACAACCTATGGAAACCGGATGGATCAATTGGACACTGCCTTTTAAATACAGTAAGCAAAAATTCATTAGAACTGCATCTTCTACAAAAACGGTACGAAGCGAACTTGGACAAAACAGAAAAGATAAATATTCAAGATATTTTGCAAAAAACAAGTTTATCACTGCCAAAAAAGTAACTTTTTATAAAAAAGCTGGCAGCAAAAAAGTTGCTTTTCGTGTACCAAAAGGGAAAGCTGTAACTTTAAAGAAATTAATTTATTCTAAGAAAAAGATTTATCTACAGTTTAAATACGGGAAGAAATATGGCTATCTTCGTGTAAATCGAGCAAATTATAACTTTGAAAAACCACTTTTTCAGAATGTTAATTCACGATTATCTGGCTGATCATTTTCAATACCAACAAAAAAAAGAAAAGAACCACCATTTTGATCCGTTCATAATATGGTGATCCTTTTCTTTTTTAGATTTTTCGAATTATATGTGTTTGAGTTTTATATGTTTTTTGGAGTTTTATTTTTTATATTTTTGGAGTTTTCATTTATGATTATCTTTGTTTATGTTATATGTTTCTTAGGAGTTTGGCGATTTTATAACATCTACCATAAATTTTTATAAATTTCTTTTACATCTTCTGCTGTGATCGCTTTTCTTGTATTGGATGGGCTTCCACTTTCCATAGCATCTGCTGCCATTTTATCGATCACATTAAAGAATTCTTCTTTGTTGATTCCGTATTCTTCCAGTGTTGGTGTTTCAAGTTCATCGCAGATATCAACAACCGCCTGAAGGAATTTTTCACTTGCTTCTTTATCAGAATCCGCATCATTTGCAGCTCCAATCGCTCTTCCTAGATCTGCAAATCTATCATAAGCACCATCTAAAGCATAGATGAAGCATTGTTTTAATAACATCGCATTGGATAATCCATGCGCTACATGGAATAATGCTCCGATCGGACGGCTCATTCCATGAACTAATGTAACAGATGCATTGTTGAAAGCGATTCCCGCTTCTAACGCAGCAATTGACATCTGTTCTCTTGCCTCTACATTCTTTCCATCATGGAATGCAACTGGCAGGTATTTAAAGATTCTTTTGATCGCTGATAATGCAAATGTATCAGATAATGGCTGTGCAAGTTTGGATGTATACGCTTCTGCTGCATGTGTCAGTGCATCTAATCCTGTTGCTGCTGTGATCTTTGGTGGTGCAGTCATTGTAAACTGTGGATCGATGATCGCATAATCTGGCATTAACACTGCGCCTTTTAATAACATTTTTACATCATTTTGTGTATCTGTGATGATCGTAAACTGTGTTGCTTCTGATCCTGTACCTGCTGTTGTTGGGATTGCAACCGTTGTTGGAAGTTCCCCACCGATGATCTTTCCCATATAGTCGGAGATATTTCCACCATTTGCAACGAGTGCTGCGATGGCTTTCATAGAGTCGATCGGACTTCCTCCACCTAGTGCAACTAAGAAATCACATCCGTTTTCTTTGTAAAGCTCTAATCCTTTGTTGATCATAACATCAGTTGGTTCCCCATTGATCTCATGATAAACAACATAATCTACATTTCCGTTTTTTAATGCTGCCTCTACTTTTGCACAGTTTCCAAGTTCTACCATTACATTGTCTGTAACGATCAGTGCTTTTTTACCCAGCTGGCTTAATTTGTCTTCTGCCATATCAAGTGCGCCGGCACCTGTAAATATATTTCCTGGTGCAATAAATTCTCTTGCCATGTTCTTTTCCTCCTGTCTTATTGATTAAAATTGTGCGTCATGAAGCCAAAGATATCTCTCATCTTCATTTCGATCTGTCTGTAACCATGGATTTCCATCCAGATGGCGGATCATCCAGCATGTATACATCTGGAATCCTGGTGCAACAGCCTGTGGATGTAATTCTCCACCTGGGATTGCAGAAAAACTTCCATCTGTACTTTTGAATACCTGATCACCTACGAAACTTGCTCCAAATCCTTCTGGACGGTCGAATTTAAAGTAGTAAGTTTCTGGCTGTGGATGTCTGTGTGGCAGATATCCTGACCAGTTTCCTCTGTCATTTAATACTTCTCCAAGTACCATATTGGAATATGGAGCAATATCATGATCAAAGATCGTATTTACACGGCGTTTTGCCACATTTCCAAATTTGCCAACAGAAGAATATCCCCATGGAGCATCTTCTGGTTTATATAATTTAGTGTCAAACTTTGTATCATTCTTTGTTGACTGAACAAGGATCTCACTATCTGCAAGTGCCTTAACACTTACCTTAGATTCTGTTGCTACATGAACACACCAAGGTCCTTCTGTGAAGACATCTTTTCGGTCTGCTTTCGCTGTCACATCGTCAAATGCAAATTCAATGGAACCGCTTAATAACAAGACTGCTGTTTCCTCACCTGTCTTTTGAAAACTTTTTTCGTCTCCTGCCTTCATTCGATATACTCGAACATCCATTAACATATCCTTATATTCATTGTCATAAGTTGTTAAGATCTGTTCTCCATTTTCATCAAATTCAGGATATCCAAATACTTTACCCATTGTCTCTTCCTTCTTTCTATTAGTAAGCTCTTGCTTCTTTTCTTCCTTCCATAACACCTTCACATGCCTTGCGAACGCTTTCTTTTTCAGAAGTTGTAGCAATTCCGACATTCCACCATGATTCATATCCATCTGTCATTGTCTTTGGAATTACTTTTAAGTCAAATAAGCATGCAACGTTTTGTTTCTTGGCATCTTCTAAGGCTGCTCTTAATTCTTCGATCGTCTTACATGTGTAAGATTTTAATCCATATCCTTCCGCAACTTTTGCATAATCAACTGGGATCAGATCTCCACAAGGTTTATTTCCTTCTCTGTAACGGAATTCTGTTGCAAGAGATCCAATACCATGATTCATCTGCAGATTATTGATGCATCCAAATCCACAGTTATCAAATACTAAGATATTTGCTTTCTGTTTTTCCTGCATCATTGTCATGATCTCACTGTGTAACATCTGGAAACTTGCATCTCCAACAACTGCATAGACTTCATTGTCAGGCTCTGCAAGCTTAACTCCGAGTGCTGCTGCAACTTCATATCCCATACAGGAATATCCGTACTCTGCATGATATCCACCACGTTTATCTGTTGTCCATACACGCTGCATACAACTTGGTAAACTTCCTCCTGCTGTGATGATCGTTGCATCTTCATCGATCACATCTCTGATCGTTGCTAATGCTGCTGTCTGTGTGATCTTACCTTTTGTCAATTCCACGAATTCTGGAATTGTTCTTGGATCCATATTTTTGATCATTGGTTCAAATGTTTCATCATATTTGTACTCAGCCAGACGTTTCATTTCTTTATCCCATACGGCCTTAGCTTCTTCAATCTCTCCGTTATAAGATGAAACATAGTTCACTGCTCTTAATTTTTCAGCTAATGCTTTGACTGTTACTTTTGCATCTCCAACTGCTTTCACAGAATCTAATTTATATGCATGATATCTGCTGTTATTGATAGATACAAACTTCACATCAGGATTTGCAAACTGTCTCTTAGATCCTGTAGCGAAATCGGACATTCTGCTTCCGATCGCAATAACTACATCCGCATCTTTTGCAAGAACATTGGATGCATAAGTACCTGTAACACCGATTCCTCCCATGCAGTATGGATGACTTGATTTACATGCACTTTTTCCTCCCTGTGTCTCACCAAATGGAATCTTGAATTCTTCACAGAATTTTTCTACTTCTTCCCCAGCTTCAGAGTAACGAACACCTCCACCAACAATAACAAGTGGTTTCTTCGCATTTGCGATCACATTTGCAATATCTTCAATCTCTTCTTCCACTGCCACTGGTCTTGTAATTCTGTGAACTCGTTTCTCAAAGAAATATTCAGGGAAATCAAAGGATTCACCTTCCACATCCTGGCAAAGACCGATGCAGCATGCTCCTGTTTCTGCTGGATCTGTTAAAACTCTCATTGCATTGATCAGTGCTGTCATAATATGTTCTGGTCTTGTAACTCGATCCCAATATTTACACACTGGCTTAAATGCATCATTTGTTGTTGTTGATAAGCTATTACTCTGCTCTAACTGCTGAAGAACTGGATCTGGCTGTCTTGATGCAAATGTATCTGCTGGGAATACTAATAATGGAATATTATTCACTGTAGCTGTCGCACAAGCTGTTACCATATTCGCAGCTCCAGGTCCTACAGATGATGCACAAGGAATGATTTTCTTTCTTCCATTCTGTTTTGCATAAGCTGTTGCAACATGACACATTCCCTGTTCATTTCTTCCCTGAAGAACTCTTAAGTTTCCTGGATTTGTATCAAGTGCTTCTCCTAGTCCAACTGCGATTCCATGTCCGAAGATTGTGAAGAATCCTTCTACAAATTTTGTTTCTTCTCCGTCCATTGAAACATACTGATTATCTAAAAATTTTACAATTGCCTGAGCAACTGTCATTCTTATTGTCTTTGCCATCTTTCTATCCTCCTGACTTTTTATCCTTATACTCTTGCGATCATTTCTCCGTATTTTTCTTTTGTTTCTTTTATGAAATCTTTTACCTGCTGTGGGTTTGGAAGTTCTTCTGAGCAAGAATTGCTTCGAACCATCATAGATGCTTCTGCTGATCCAAACTCTAAGCAGTCAATAACTTCCCATCCCTGGTAGATTCCATATAAGAAGGCTGATCCATAACCATCTCCTCCACCGAATCCTTTTCTTGCATTGACTGGGAATGGTTTGATTGAGAAGTTCTGTCCATCAATCGTGTATGCTGTAGATCCTTTCATACCATGTTTGATCACAACGATCTTCGCATTGTATGCATGCCATGCAGCTGCTGTTTCTTCATCTGTTCTTCCTGGCTGAATCAATTTCTCTGTTAAGTCAAACTCTTCTCTGGATCCCATGATGATATCTGCTTCTCTTGCTACCATAGAATAGTAAATAGAGATTTCATCTTCACTCTTCCAGTTATATTCTCTATAATCAATATCAAAAATGATCTTTGTATCATTTTTCTTTGCTAACATCACTGCTTTTAAAGCTGCTTCTCTTGATGGGCTTTCTGCAAGTGCTGTTCCTGAGATCAGGATTGCTTTTGACTGTTTGATGTAATCTTCATCAATGTCATCGACAGATAACTGTAAGTCTGCGATGCAATTTCGATACATCAGGATGCTGCTTTCTTTTTCTGATAGCATTTCTGTAAATGTAAGTCCTAGTTTTTCACCGTTTGTACATTTTGTAATGTGGCTTGTATCAATTCCTTCTTTATTAAAGAAGTCAACTACGAATTTACCAAACTTATCATCAGATACTTTTCCAAGAAATCCTGCTTTTAATCCATGTCTTGTAACCCCAACTGCGATATTTGCTGGAGAACCACCAACATACTTCTTAAAAGTTCTGACATTCTCAAGTGGTCCAAATGGCTCATCTTCTGATGGATTAAAATCAATTGCTACACGTCCTAATAAAATTAAATCCATAGGTCTTGTTTCATCAAATTCTACATATCTCATAACCTTCACCTCATATCATGTGCTTTGCGTGCTTTTCATTTTTGTTTTGCGTGTTTTCTTTATGTGCTTATATTACCACGCACGCATTTGGTGTGCAAGTGTTTTTTGTCTTTTTCTTTCTTTTCATCTTTTTGCACAATTTTGTTTCACTGTTTTTGTGCATTTTAAATAAATTCTGCTCCATTTAACACGCAAAAGCACACTCTCTTTAATGCATTCATATCAATTTTGTTCTCATACCGCTTCTGCATAAATTTTTTGCACAACAAAAGAGGTTTTGGAATCTATTGCAAATTTCAACAGATTCCAAAACCTCTTTTTTCTTTATTATTCTTTTACAAATTGTACTTTGTCTTTATACTGATATCCGTATAAGCATACTCTTTCTCTATCTTCTCGCCTTTTCTTATCATATTATATAACAGATGTGGTGGACGGTATCCTTGTTCAAAGCCTTCTTGATCGATCAGGAAATCATAGGTTCCTTCTTTCAATGCCTTGATATTTGTCGGTGTCACATCATACCCGATCACATATGGGCGTGTTTCCATGTTAAGCTTTTGCATTGCTTTGCATACACCCGCCTGACCACCGGAAACTACAAAAATGCCAGTAAGATCTGGAGCGATCTCTATCGTATTCTCAACGATTTTCTCCACTTCACTCATCTCATCAAAACTGCTCTGAACTCCCAGAAGTTCAATCTCCGGATATGACATTTTTAATTCCTGAATAAATCCATCCACACGAAGATTATTGACACTGTTTGTAAAGAAACCAGTGATCACTAGGACTTTTCCAGTTCCACGGGTTAACATTCCCATAAGACCTGCTGCTGTCATACCACTTCTCTTATTGTCAAGTCCTACATAGCAGACTCTGTTTGTACCGACAATATCTGAGTTAAATGTTATGATTGGAAGACCATTCTGTTCCGCCATATCATTTAACTTTTCCCGAATTCGTTCAGACTGGACTGGCATGATCGCTAATCCATCGATCCGTTCTTGCGAAAGTTCTTCCAGCGCTTCCAATTGGGCATCTTCACTTACTCCGTCAATCTGTTTTCTAATGATCTCTACACCGAATTCTTCCAACTCCTGTTCAGCCTTGTCGATTCCTGCATGGATCGTCTTTACAAAAGAAGATTTTGCTAACTGGGTAATGACACCGATCCTGATCTTCTTTCCTTGATTATATACTTTCTTTTTTCTCTTTGGCTGATAGTTCATCTCTCTTGCAATCTCAAAAATGCGTTCTGCGACCTCTGGATTGACTCTTCCACGGTTATTTAACGCTCTGTCAACCGTTCCTCTTGATACTCCTGCCTTTTCTGCAATTTCTTTGATCGTTCCTGCCATGTGCTTTCTCACCTTTCTTCTTATTTGCACACAAATAGCACATTCTTTGTTTCATTATAGCTTTTGTACATAAAAAAGTAAAGAAAAAGTATCTATTTGATTTTTCTATTTCTTTATGCTACGATAAAATTTGTAATATTGGATACAGAATACTTAAAGGAGTTTTTTATTATGACAAATCATACACCAAATGATCATTCCAATACAAAAAAGCTTTCTCTTAAGGAACGCTTTGTGAAATATCTGGTTGAGAATGCAGAAATCTTTAACAGTGCTACTGCTGCTATGACTGCTTCTCCTTATATTCCACTCGATAAATAAATTTCAAAATAAGAGCCGGGCTTTAAAGTCCGGCTCTTTGTACTTTTGTATAAGATTTAATCTTTTAAAACTACTTTTGATTCTCTTTCTAACAATTCTCTTATGATCTTTGGATATTCTTTATCTAAATGGTAAAATAGTAAAATGACGATCATGATCGCACCTAAAATTGCAATCCCATAAATAAACAAATTTGAAATCGTCTGTAATGTATGTGCACTCTGGACTGCCATATCACCATTATATCCATTTCCCTGCATGATGAATCCGATCAATGCTGATCCAATTCCCTGTCCAAATTTTTGTCCTGACGTTGTTGCTGACTGAATTGCTCCGGCTGTACGAAGTCCTGTTTTCCACTGTCCATATTCTATAGAATCTGCGATCATTGTAAAGATCATTCCAAGAATCGGTGTCATTCCAATCCCTCGAAGAAGCCCTCCAAATGTTACAAGCGCTACACTTGTTGGATTTAAGATCAATAATAAGGAACCTGCAATAATAAATAACGCTCCAATGATACACCAGTTTCTTTTCGATGTAAGATGCATTACTTTTCCTAACAGCAATGTTGCAACGATTGTAATACCATAACATGCTGTATTTACATTTCCAATAATATCTGTATCTCCTATGATCCATTTACAATAATATGTAGCCATCGTTCCTTGGAATGTCTGATACATTGCAAATGAAACGAAGAATAAGAATAATAAGATAAAGTATTTATTTTTAAACAATGCAGGTAAAGCCTTCTTTAATGGTACTTTATCTCCGGCTGCCTCATCTTTTACTACAACTCGTTCTCTAACATTTACAAAGCAAAATAGCATCATCAGTGCAGCACCAATTGCATAAATTGCTGTAAGGATTACCCAGTTTTTCTGTGAATCCATTCCACCATTTGGCATCATTTTTAAAATACGCGTAAATAATAATGTAACTAGAATATTACCAATTGGACTCATAGCCATTCGAATAATGTTAATCTTTGCTCGTTCTTCCTGACTTCTTGTCATATAAGTCATTGTTGTTGCAAATGGCAACTGGAATAATGTATATACAACCGTTAACATCAGATTATATGTAATGAAAACATAGATTGCCTGAGCCATTGGTGCAATCTGTGGAACAGTCATCAATAAAATAGCTGCGATTGCATATGGTCCTGACATTCGTAGCATCCAGACTCTGGCTCTTCCGTATTTTGATCTTGTACGATCCACGATAAATCCGGCACAAATATCCGAAGCTCCATTAAATATTTGGGATATCGCAATGATCATACCGATCGTTGCCGCTGAAACATGTGCCACATCTGTATAAAACATGGTTAACAAACTTGTCGCGATCGTAAATACGATATTGGTAGATATTTCTCCACATCCATACGCAAATTTTTCAAATCCTGTGACTTTATCTTTTTGTACTCTTTTGTTGTAACCGATTAAATCCATTTCAACACCTCTTTCGTATTTACTTGCTAATTGTATGATTCAGTGCATCAATAGATGTTTCCAGTCCAGCCTCCACACTCATTGTCAAGTCTTCCATCTCCAATGATACATATCCATTATACCCTACCATACGACAAACAGAAAAGAATTCTTTCCACCACTGAAGATCTTTACCACAACCAACACCCACATAATTCCATGTACGATCTTTTGACTGGTCTACTGGAAGATTTTCTAATAGTCCATCAACATCCGCAAGTCCTCTTTCGATTCTTGCATCTTTTCCATGTACATAGAAGATCTTATCACCAAGTTCTCTTGCAGCTGCGATTGGTTCGGCTCCCTGAATCATAAGATGAGATGGATCTAGATTCATTCCGATCATCTTACTTAACTCTGGCCCCACAACCTCACAAAGTTTCTTTAAACTTCTTACATTGTATACTAACTGACATGGAAATTCTTCAATTGCGATTTTTTCCACTCCTTGGTCTTTTGCAAATTGTGCAAATTCCTTCCACCATTTTGCTGCAACTTCCCACTGATAATTCACAGCTTCTACCATATAATTCACTCCATCATATTCTGGCCATGAAATTGTAGATGTGATCCAGTTTGGTGTTTTATCTCCAGGTGCTCCTGCTGGGAGCCCCGACATTGTTACGATTGTCTTTACCCCTAATTTTCCTGCTAAAATAGCTGTATCATGAATCGTCTTGCTGTGTGCATGACCCATTGGTGTATCGATCAATGGATTCCCAGAGCAATTTAATGCTGAAATTTCTAATCCTCTCTTATCGATCTCTGCTTTAAAAGCTTCCAATTTCTTCTCATCATTGATCAATTCTTCTGCTGATGGTACAAAAAAACATCCTCCCCATCCACCTGTTGTCAGTTCGATCGCATCGATTCCATAGGCTTTTACTTTATCTAACATCTCTGTAAATGGAATTTTTCCAAAAACGTCTGTACAAATTGATAATTTCATAATCTTCATCCTTTCTTCATAATCTACACTATTTTGATAATAATTCTCTTTCTATTCTTTCTCTTGCTTCTGGTGCCTGTTTCTCCATTTTTTCTGGAAAACCAAACATAGATACACATGCGATGTTATCTCCACCAACTTTTGGTGCATCCGCTCTTAATTGACGATTGGCAAAATCTATCTCTCTTAATGTCTCAAAGATTCCATCAAAATCAACATCGCCTTCCCCCATGGCTAAATGCTGGTGGATCGTGACATCTGATTTTCCTCTCTGATTTAACCATGGTGGATTTGCAATATATCTACAATCTAACGTCTGATTAAATGTGTCTGCAAATAATACATGTGTTAATTCATCCCCTGCGTATTTAAGCATACTTCTTACATCACCTTTTCCTTCGTCATAGAAAAATCCATGTGGTGAAGAATAGACATAACCAAGATTTGGAGACCGGAATGATTTCACAAGATCACACGCTTCATTATTTAATTCACAAAAATCATATGGATGAGACTGTACTTCTACACGTAATCCTTCTTTTTCGATGATCGGTAATAATTCTTCCATCGAACGGAACCACATTCCATTACAAATTTCCTGCTGATTCGGATCCCCTGAAAATTCCGTATTGATGACTGGAACATTCATGTCTACTGCGATCTCAATCATTTTCTTCCAATTTTCTACTGCCATTTTTCTTTGTTCTTCTGTCGGTCCTGACCAGCGATAGACAACGATAAAGGAGGAAATCTCCACTCCGGTTTCCCGGAGTGCCTTTTTGTATTCCGCCTCACATTCCTTTGAAAATAAAGGATGTTTATAAAATGGGTTGATTCTTGGATGTGGAGACTGTTCAATATATTTATATCCCCAGTCTGCTACTTGATGAACCATACGATTAATATCCATTTGTTTTGCAAGAACATCTACATCAAATGCTATTTTCATCCGTCATACCTCCTGATCTTTATTTATAAAATTCTGGTTTTTCTTCCATTTCAATCTTAACAACTGTCTGTGTATCACGTGCCTTAGAAGCAGCTTTTGCAGTAACCTGTCCTACATATCCATCCCAAGCTGTTGGCCCATCCACTCTTCCTTCTTTTGTTGCATCAATCCATTCCTGAATTTCAACATTGTATGCATCAACAAATCTTGTAGACCAATCACTGTGAATCGCATGTCCTCTGAATGCATTCGCACATACTTCGATGTTTTCTGGCTGAGGAAGATTTAAAATTGCATCTTCACAGCAAACCTCACACTTAATGTCATAGCAATGTCCAGTATTTACAAAAGCTTCTACATCAATTCTGACTCCTGATTTTGTAGTAAGAATCATGATCTGTGGATCTCTTAATTTTGCATGTGTTCTTCGTGTATCTTTTGCAAATACAACTTCTGCTGTTTCATAGTCTTCATCTAGCAGCCAACGAATGACATCAATTTCATGGATCATGGAATTTTCAACAGCCATTGGTGTATCATAACTTTCATCCACTGCTGGGTTTCTGTGTGCACAATGTAATAACAATGGTTCTCCATATGTACGATTCTTAATTGCTTCTTTTAACTGACGATATCCTTTATCGTATCTTCTCATGAATCCTACCTGAACTAACTGCTTTCCTCTAGCGATCTCAGCCTCTACAATTCTCTTACATGCATCTGCTTCTGGCGCAAGAGGTTTTTCACAAAATACATAAATTCCTGCTTTGATCGCAGCCATCACATACTGTTCATGATATGGATCGATCGTTGTAACGATCACTGCATCGATATCTCCTGATGCGATCATTTCTTCTCCGTCCGCATAAAATTTACATCCATATTTATCTGCAACTGATTTTCCAAATTCAGCATTTACATCGGAGCATGCTACTACTTTTCCACCTTGTAACTGATGATTGATCCTTTCGATATGTGTTCTTCCGATCGCTCCTACACCTACAACTCCAATTCTTAAATCTTTACTCATTTTCTTTTCCTCCTGTTTTTGTTTTGTTTGCGAGCTCGTGCTCGTAATATGTAAAAAAATATTTATCTTTTTTATCTGTCTTTTAAATTCTTTTGTTTATCTTTTGCAAAGCGATAGATCAAATCTGCTGCTTCTTCAAAACTTACCTTACTTGTATTGATCGCAAAGTCGTAATTATTGATATCTCCCCACCGATTTCCTGTGTAGTAATTGTAATAATCTGCTCTGTTCTTTTCTTCTTTGTCCATGATTTCAGCATTTGATCCATAAATTTCTTTGACTCTGTTCTTTCTAAATTCGCGATCTGCATAAAGATAAACGGATGTACAATTCTTAATATCTTTTAAAATATAATCTGCACATCTTCCAAGAAATACTGCCGATCCATAATTTGCAAGTTTCCTGATGATCTTCGCCTGTTCTAAAAACATCTGGTTATAGATTGGAATATTTCCCATTCCCATAACTCCTGTGATTCCTGCAGATGCAACATCATTTCGTTTATAATTCAGATCATTGATGGTATCTTCTGTCAGTTCTTCATTCCCAATCCGTTCTGCAGCAATGGTAAGTATATCTCGGTCATAACACCATACCCCCATCCGTTCTGCCAGGATCTTTGCCACCTGTGAACCACCACTTCCGTACTGCCTGCTGATCGTAATGATCATATTTTCCTCCATATGCACCTTCCTTTCATCGATTGCGAGCTCGTGCTCGTTGTTTATGTACTTAGAATACTCTTTTTCATTGTTTCTGTCAATGTACAATTTCAACAAATAATTTCCTTTATTTTTATTAAAAAAGCCGAAATTTTATTGATTTCATAAAATTTCGGCTCTCATTTCTTAATAAATACATTCTTTTAATAGGATTCTTATATTGGTATACAAATGTTTTTTCGGTGGTTTTTTATCATAGACAAGATAATCTAACAAATACTCTATGGATTGTTTTCCCTGAACTTTTAATTGGCTTGTGATCGTTGCATCCACGACTTCTTCCTTTAACAACTGCAAAATATCCGGATAATCTTCGTAACAAATAACCTTAATATCCTCTTTTCCTTGTTCCTTTAACACTTTTCCTACTTCTCTTACACCTCCGCAAGTGATAAATATTCCTTTTAAATATTTTTCTTTTTCTAAAAGATTCCTTGTTTCTTCTGCGATCGTCATAGCATCTTCATCGGTTCGTATACTTTTTAACACATGCATCTTTGGATAAGTTTCTTTAATCATGGCTCGAAATCCTTTATCTCTTTTATTATAAGAAAATGATTGTTGTTCATGACCGTCACTTGTAAATACAGCGACATTTCCTTTACCATTTAAGAACTCTCCCATCAGTCGTCCTCCGACTCTTCCTGCACGTTCTCCCTCCTGTCCGATAAAACAAAAACGTTGACTTCCCTTTACATCAGTATTCACTGTGATGATCGGGATATGAAGTCCATTACAATAGTCGATCACACTCACGATCTCTGGTGAGTTGATCGGACTTAAAATAATCCCATCTGCTTTTTGCTCGATCATCTTATGGATCAGACGGATCTGTTCACCAACATCCGGATAATTCACCGTATGATACATTAGTTCAATATCAAAAGACTGGTATGCACTTAATCCTTCTTTGATTCCAGAAAGGATTCTTTCTTTTGCATCAACCTCTAATAATATGACACCTATTTTTATCTTCTGATCTTGTTTCTTTAATGCTTGTCCGATTGGATTTGGACGATAGCCATATTCATCTATAATCTTTTGTACCCGCTGCCTTACTTCTTGGCTGACACCTTCTCTGTTATGTAAAACTTTATCTACTGTAGAGCGATGTACTCCAGCGATCTCCGCAATCTGTTTGATTGTTATCTTCATACTCTCACCTGCACTTTTTTCTGGTTATAATCTATCATTTCTCTATTTTTGTGTCAAATTCTTTCTTATCTCTTTTTTTACCATTTATAGTATATTATAATAATAGGGTCTATGTGAATAAAAATATTTAAAAGGAATTTGTTATGAGAACGAAACGAATTGATGAAATTGAATTATATATCCGTGAAAAAAAATCTGTCTCTCTTGATACGTTGTGCGAAGTATTTAATGTATCAAAGAACACAATCCGAAGAGATATCGCAACTCTTGAACAGTCTGGGAAGATCAAGAAAGTTTATGGGGGCGTTACGATCGCAGATTTTCCTGCCTCAAAGATGCTGCTTCCTTTTTCCACACGCCATCAAAGCTTAATGCAAGAAAAACGACTCATCAGTCAATTGGCTGCATCTCATGTGTGTGATCATGATACGATCTTTATTGACAGTGGTACAACATGTCATAATATTATTGATTTTATAACTGATAAGGAATGTACGATCCTTACAAATAGCCTGCAGGTTTCTCTAAAAGCCATTCCTTATGAAAACTTAAATGTAATTTCTCTTCCCGGATTCTTAAAGAGAGAAACTTTATCTTTTGTTGATGGAAATATCGCTGAATACCTCAAAGCTTACAATATTACCAAAGCTTTTATGTCTTGTACCGGGATTTCCATTCAAAACGGACTTAGCAATGCATCTCCTGAAGAATATCTGGTAAAAAAATCTGTGATTGAAAACAGTACGATCCGTTTTGCACTTGCTGACCATTCCAAATTTGGTAATTTTTCATTGATGACGTTTTGTCCATTTGAAGATATTGATCACGTTCTTACGGATCAACTTCCTGGTAAAGAATTCTGTAATTTTGCTAAGCTGCATTCCATTAAGATAGAAACACCATAATGATCAAAAGAAGCAGGAACAACCATAGTTTCCTGCTTCTTTTTCAAATGTGTTATATCAATAAAATAACAAAAATCTTTTAATCTTACCAACTCTTCCAGTTTTAGAAATATTTATTTACGAATTCTCTTGTCACCTCTGCTGCCTTTTTCACATTTTCATCATGTGACATTTCGTAATATTCAGGTCTGAATTCTTCAATCGTGCAAACTCCATCAAATCCAATTTCTTTTAATGCTGACGCAATTCCTTCGTGATCAACAACACCTTCTCCTGGCCATAAACGTTTGTCATCTCCGCAAGAGCCAAGTGGCAGGTCTTCACAATCATTTAAGTGATATGCAAAAATCTTATTACCATCTGCTGCCTTCAGATCTTCTAATTTTGAACACATTTCATGGAAATGGAATGTATCAACCGTAATTCCAACATTGCTTCGATCAACTGTTTTAACTATATCATATGCTGTTCCAAACTGATTGATAGAGCAATTTGGAGCCCCACAAAATTCCAGTGAAATTTTAATGTCTTCTCCAACTTTGTCAGATAAATAACGTAATCTTTCGACTGCTTCTTCTTTGATCTCACTGACTGATTTATCTTTAACATCAAAGGCTGGAACTGTGATCAGCATCTTCATACCAATAGCTTTACTTACTTCCATGATAAATTCTGTCTCTTCATCAATCTCTCTCTTTCCTGCTTCGTCTCTTTGATTAAAGAAGAGCAATGTATTGTAAGCCCATGGTTTTAAACGATGATTCTTAAACCAATCTGCTAATTCTTCCAATGTATGTTCTTTTAAATAATCCTTAATACAGTCAAAACGGATTTCAATATAATCAAATCCATATTTTTCACATGCTTCTAAATCTGCAATCAAAGACTGCCCTTTACACTCTAATGCTGTTGCTTCGTTAAATCCAATTTTCATCTTTATATTCATTCCTTTCGCGCTGCTCAAGGCACAAAACGTCATAAAAAACGTTGGCTTATTGCAGCTTTCTTTTTATAATTGTTTCCATAGGCATATTCAGTATACCTGCTTTAGTCTCTTTGTGATGTCCTTAATGGAATGGATGTCCTCTACTATTCTTTTTCAACCTTCTCCTCCGTTTTGTGTTTATGTTTTTGTTTTGTTTTCCTTTTGATGTATTTATCTTAGCATTGCGTTCACGTGCACACAATGTCGAAGATGCACAATCTTTTGTTTTGATATTTGTGCAGTTTTATCAAAATCTATCCTTTTACCTTTTTGAAAATCCTATTTGAGTACAAAAAGAGGAGAGAAATATCCTTTCTGTATCCTGAATATTTCTCTCCTCTTTACAGATTACATCGTGTTTTGATTACAATATCTTCATAACAAAATTCTTCTTTATGCCCTGGATTTCCACAAAGACTATGAAAAATCTCCATTACCGACTCGTATCCTTGTGCATAAGCATCCTGTCTTAATACAAAATCGATCACACCTTCTTTCAGATTCTTCTTATTCTCTCCCTCATAATCATGTACGATCAGCTTGATCTTCTTCTCTAATTCATATTTTTTAAGAATCTTACATACCCCGATTTCTCCCTGTGCTGGCATATAGATTCCTTTCAGATCTGGCGTGATCTCTAACTGTTCTTCTAATAATTTTCCTGCTACCCAGTTATCATCATATGCAAATCTTGGCTCCAGGATTTTGATCGATGGATAATGATAGCTTAATTCCGCTATAAATCCTTTGGTTCGCTTCACAGTTGCTGTATTGTCTGCAGATCCTGATATGATCATGACCTTTCCACCATCAGGAATGATCTCTCCCATCAGACCTCCTGCAACACAGCCTCCTGCATAATTATCCTGTCCTACAAAACAACGTCTCTTTGTATCTTCAAGGTCCGAATTGATCGTTATGATCTCAATTCCATCATCTACATAACGATTGATCGTATTCTTCAACATCTCATCATTCGATGGCATCAATACGATTCCTTTCATACCTGCTTCTTTATAACCCCGCATAATGTCCAGCACCTGTCTTACATCTCCACCCTTGATCTGGTCGATCATCACACGTCCGCCAAACCGTTCTACTTCTTGTTTTGCATCCTTAGCTCCTTCTAATACTGTCTGGATTGTCGGGGTATCTGCATATTGCAAAATAACTCCGATCCGCAGGATCTGATTGCCTGACGATAGTGCCTTTGCCGCAATATTCGGCTGATATCCAAGTTCCTTTGCGATCATCTTAATCTTCTCTGCCACTTCCGGTCGAATACGTCCACGGTTATTCAACGCCCTATCTACAGTTCCTCTTGATACACCTGCCAGATCTGCGATCTGCTGCATTGTCACTGCCATTTTTTCTCCTCTTTTCTTTTGCGTTATCGTGCACGCATATATTATAACTCTGTTTTTTTCTTTTTGCAACCAAGAAAGAATCCTACAATTCCAATTTCCTACAATCGGGTAGGAGGTAAATAATTATTTTATTTACCGTCCTCCTACACCACCGTACGTACGGTTCCGTATACGGCGGTTCTTTAGTTTTCACAGATTATTAGATAATAGTCGAGCATGGATGTATATCCCAGCTTGGCTATTATTTTCTTTGAAAAGATTTGGTTCAAGACTTTCGCCATTCTCCAATAACCTTTTCTACTATTGGCTAGTTCCTTGGCTTTCCAATCCTCTAAACCTAGTGCTTTCAGCATTCGGTATTTCGTTTTGATTTTCTTCCACTGTTTCCAATAGACCGCTCGGATTCTCCGCCTTGCCCATTCATCCGTTTTTCGGAGGAGCTCTTTCATATCTGCGAGCCTGAAGTATTCCACCCATCCCCGCACATACTCTTGATACCTCTTTTCTCGTACTTCATTGCTAATGCCTTTGTTCCTGTCGGTAAGTTCTCTGATTCTATTCTTCATCTTCACTACCGACTTTGAGTGTACTCTGAATCTGCATTTACCTTTATATCTATAAAAGCTATAGCCAAGATATTTGACTTTGCTGATGTGAGACACCTCCGTTTTCTTCCTGTTTACTTTCAGAAATAGTTTTCCTTCAATGAACGGGATAATGTTTTTCAAGGTTCTTTCCGCACTTTTCCTGCTCTTACAAAAAATCATACAGTCGTCTGCATATCGGACAAATCTATGTCCTCTGCTTTCCAGTTCCTTGTCCAATTCATTCAGCATTACATTACTAAGCAACGGACTAAGCGGACCACCTTGTGGCATACCGACCTCTGTACGTTCAAACATTCCTTTTGCGATCACTCCCGCATTCAGATATTTGTGTATCAAAGATATAACTCTGCCATCTTTGATGGTTCTTGACAATACCTCTATCAGCTTACTCTGGCATACCGTGTCGAAGAACTTTTCCAAGTCCATATCTACCACATATACATAGCCATCATTTACATTCTTTTGACATTGTCTGAGGGCATCGTGTGCTCCCCGCTTTGGTCTGAAACCAAAACTGTTCTCTGAGAATTGCTCCTCATAAACTGGCGATAGTTCCTGCGCTATTGCCTGTTGGATAACTCTGTCAACAACAGTTGGAACTCCCAACTTTCGGAACTCGCCTTTTGTTTCCTTTGGTATTTCTACCCTGCGAACCGGGTTGGGTTTATATTTCCCCTCCCTTATCTTTCGGATTAAAGTATCTTGGTTTTCTCTAAGGAAGGGCAGAAGTTCATCCACCTGCATACCATCGATTCCACCTTTCCCTTTGTTTTTCTTGACTTGCTTATAGGCGCTGTTAAGGTTGTCTTTTCGCAAAATCAAATCCAAGAGATTGTTCGTCCAATAGTCTGTGATGACACCGCTCTTTTCAGTAATCTTAGAGTAGTCGAACACTTCTGCATACTCTTTCTGTTCCGCAGATACCATTTGCAGATAGTCCTCTATATGAAGTTGTCTGTTCTTAAATCTACTTTCAGTTACATTCATTGCTTGTGCCTCCTAAAGTTCAGCCCTTCGCCAGTGTTTGCAACCACTGGTTTACTATGGCTTCTGCTGACTTCTCGCCATTCGTTGTTACTGACGGACTTCATACTCTGTTTTCGTCCGCTGACGAGACCTCCCTTGGTACCACACGTCACTTTCTCTCCATATATCTGCCACATTTACTACAGTTAATTCCGAGTAGTTATTGGACTTTGGTTTGTTTGGCAACCTTATCCTTAACTATAGCCTGATGTGATTTCTGTTCGTCAGACCAGAGATTTGCCTCCACCTTCCTTCAGATTCCACCTCACGATGGACACCCTTGGTCTTAGCTGTATCCTTCCCACTACTAGGGCGGATTAGGAACTTTCATCCATTAGTGACGTGCGCCGCAAGGCGCACTAAAAAAACAGGTATTGCATTTTTTCATGCAATACCTGTTTCATTTTTCATTTATCATTTATTTACAGTTAAATACTTCGATATGATGTTTTACATTCTTATACGTTCCAAGTACCATTGCCTCATTCATATCAAAGTAATTATGTGCACCTTCTGTTGCCAGATAGTTTTCTACTTCTTTTGTCAAGCTCTTAAAGCTTGCTGTTGCAATATTAACTTTGCGGATTCCAAGTGATATAGCTTTCTGGAAATCAGCATCTGTGATCCCGCTTCCTCCATGAAGCACAAGAGGGATTCCTGTTCTATTATGGATTTCTTCTAACACACCAAATTCTAACTGCGGTGCAACTGGATAATCTCCATGTGCATTTCCGATCGCTACTGCCAGTGCATCAATTCCTGTTTCTTCACAAAAAATCTTTGCATCTTCTGGGTTTGTACAGCGGATTCCATGGTCACTTTTTCCATCTTCACTTCCACCAACAAGCCCTAATTCTGCCTCAACAGTGGCACCGTATTTTGCTGCAAGCTCTACCACTTTCTTTGTTTTTTCAATATTTTCTTCAAATGAATCTCTAGATGCATCGAGCATAACAGATGTAAAACCATATTCTAATGCTTTTTTGATCGTCTCAAATTTTAATCCATGATCCAGATGTACCGCAACATCTACTTTTGCATTTCTTGCTGCCTCTAACATCATAGGTCCCATCAGATGCAGTGGTGAATGATCTAATCTCACTTCTGCTATCTGAAGGATGATCGGTGTATCAAGTTCTTCTGCTGCCTTGATCGCACCTTTTACCATCTCCATATTTCCTACACTGAATGCTCCACATCCCTTGTTTTCTTTCTGTGCTCTAAGAAGCAGATCTTTCATTTTAACAAGTGCCATAATTTTTTACTTCCTTTCCTGATTGATTTATCTCTTTTTTTAATAACATACTAAATCCTAATGCGATCACTGCAAAACAAAATCCTGTCATAAATCTTACTACCTCTGATAATCCATGGATCAGTATCATATTCGATATGACCGGCGAGGTAATCGTTACGATGATGATCCCTGACATTATAATTCCATAATTCTGTCCTGCGTATCGAAGTCCAAAAACCTCACTTGATAATGATGGAAAACTTCCCATAATACCGCCAAAACATCCATAGGCCAGGATAATTGCCATTGTGATGAGCCTGTTATTTCCACTGAGTAAAAAGAGCATAGCAATCATTGCAACAAACAAAACACCTTGAATACAAGTGATCCTTCCTGCTCTGTCCGCAAGTGTTGGAAGTATCAGTCTGATCCCCGCATTCAATATAGATCCTGCCATCACGGAACCTACAGCAACTGCCTGTAAAATTCCTCTCTCAATCTGAATTGTCTGTGAGATTGGTGACACCAGATAATACGGCATCAGACCACACATCATCGTGGCTACAAGATAATAAAACTTCTTTGTTCTCATCATCTGAGCTGATGTATATTGTTGTCCTTCATATATCTGATCTTCTTTTGCTTCTATATTTTCTACCTCTGGCTGTCTGACAAAACAAACTGCACAGACTGCTGATAAGAAAACCAGAAACCCAACAGACACCAATGTCAGTCTTACTCCACCTCTTTCTAATAAGAGTTTACTGACTGGAGATAAGATAAATCCACATAATCCATTCGCTGTGATCACTACTCCTGAAGCAAACCCTGTCTTATGAGGAAACCACTTCTGTGCTGTTGCAAGTACAACTGCATAGATCATTCCTTGTCCGATTCCCTGCATGACACCTAACGTCATATAAGTGATCACTGGATGAATTCCTAAAGTCAATGCTGATAATATGATTCCACCTGCAAATACGATCCCTCCGATTCCGAGAGTCATTCTTTCGTATCCTTTATCATAGATTCTTCCACCAAATATATTACCAACTACAAAAAACAAAGTTGGAAGATAAAAACAAATTGATACCATACTTTCATTCCAGCCTGTCTCCGAGAGTACATATGGCTGATAAATTGACCATATATGTGGAAATCCAGTAAACAAGATCGCGAAAGCTCCTGCTGCCATCATTCCATTTCTTTTTTTCATCTTATTTCTCCTTCTTGATTATCTATTGAGCATTTATTGGTTATCTTTTGATAATAATTTAGCACTTTCTTGTAATGTTGTCAATCAATTTGGAGTTTATTTTCTTTTTTTCATATAATCAAGGATCAATTGTGCAGCTTCTTCTGCTTCAATGGTCGCTAGATTGATCGCAAGATCATAATTTTCCATATCATACCAGTTTCTTCCAGTATAATAACTGTAGTATGATGAACGCATCTTATCTTCTTTTCGGATTTCTTCTGCTGTTACGGCTCTTCCTTCTTTTTCTGACAGATGCTTTATACGGTAAGATTCCTCTGCATAAAGATACACGGAGCACACTCCCGGTTCATCTTTTAATACGTAATCTGCGCATCTTCCTAAGAAGACGCCAGATCCGTACCCAGCTAATTTCTTTATGATCTTAGACTGTTCTTTGAACATCTGATTATAAACTGGAATATGATTTCTTGAACCTGTCATGATACTAAGCCCTTCCATATATTTGGAAGCCTTTTTATAATTAATCTCATCCATGCTCTTTTCATTGAGAGAATCATATCCAATCTTATCTGCGGCAATATAAAGAATCTCTCTGTTGTAGTACCATATTCCTAATTTCTCTGCCAAAATCTGTGCTACTTTTGTTCCGCCGCTTCCGTGCTGTCGGCTGATCGTGATCAATGTATTCCCCATAATATGCCTCTTTCTCCTGGTTTATAATCCAGTTTTTTCTCTGATAAATTTACGTGCTTTGATCGCATATTCTAATGGATTTGCTTTTGCTGGATCTTGTTCTGCTTCTACAAGCATATATCCTTCATATCCATTCTCCTCTAATACTTTAAAGATCGGATCAAAATCAATACATCCATCTCCAGGTACTGTAAATGCACCTCTTCTTACTCCTTCAAGGAAGCTTAAATCGTTGTCTTTCACTTCTTTTACAACTTCTGGACGGATATCTTTTAAATGCACATGTTTAATACGGTTTACATATTTTTTCACCATTTCTAATGGATCTGCTCCACAGTAAGTAAAATGTCCTGTATCGAATAATAAACTTACGTATTCTGGATCTGTATTTGCCATCATGCGTTCTACTTCATCTGGGTCTTGTACGACTGTTCCCATATGATGATGGAATGTTAATGCGATTCCGTATTCCTCTTTTGCAATCTTTCCAAGATAATTCATTCCGTTGCAGAATGTATCCCATTCTTCATCGTCCATCACATATTTATGTCCAAAAACTGGTGTATCTTCCTGTCCCTGTACACTGTAACTTTGTTCAGAAGCTCCGATCACTTTTGCTCCCATTGCTTTTAAGAACTCTAACTGTGCACGGAATTCTTTTTCTACTTCCTCTAATGGTTTTGTGATCAGGAAAGATGAAAACCACTGATTACAAATTTCGATTCCACGAAGATCTAATGCTTTCTTTAATTCTGCTGGATCTTTTGGATATTTATTTCCTACTTCTGACCCTGTAAATCCTGCAAGTGCCATTTCACTGACACACTGTTCAAATGTATTTTCAGCTCCAAGATCTGGAAGATCATCATTTGTCCATGCGATTGGTGCAATTCCTAATTTTACTTTATTCTTATCAAACATCTCTTATTCCTTTCTTGTGTTCGAGCACACACTGTGCAAAATTTTTATAATTCGCCTCTTGCTTCTCTCTCTTCTAATTCTTTCATGATCATTGGATATTTTTTATCCAATCTGTACAGAAGTAAGATAATAACGACTGTTACCCATACGATCAATGGTCCTACTTTATAGATATTCATGATCATATTAACAACTGACTGTGGCTGTGTTGTAACACCAGCTTTGCTGACATATCCGCTAAATGCTAATAACTGTGTTAAAACTGCAGCTGTGATTCCGTTTCCAAGCTTTGTACCAACAGATCCGATCGCGAAGATGAAACTCTCCTGACGTAAATGTGTTTTCCACTGACCAAATTCTACAACATCTCCTAACATTCCGAAGATTACAGAGTTTAATGGTGCAAAACAGATTCCTCTGATGATACAACATCCAAGTAACCAATAAAAACTCTCTGGCTTGACCATGAATACGAATTGTCCGATCAGACATCCGATACACCCGATCAAGGACATATTTCTCTTTCCAAGTCGTTTTAATAATAACGGACTGCATAAAGTAGCTGCGATCAATGTAACTGTTTCTACCATGTATAATACACTGTACATCCATGTATCATTTCCAAGAATATACTTACAGTAGTATGGAAGGATCGTTCCTGTGATCGATGTGATGACGTTCTGCATCATCCATAAGATCAGTACTGCCCAGAAATACTGGTTTTTCAGTAATGCTGAAAATGTCTTTCCTACAGGGATCTTTTCTTTTTTCACTACTTTGATCTTAACTTTTTCTTCACAGTTTTTAAAACACGTGATCAGCATTAGGAGTGCTAAGACTGCCCAGATTGCCATTGTCTTTACCCACGCTGCCTGGTCATCCCCAAATAATTTAACCAGTGGTGTTGTAAATGTAACTGCCATGATTCTTCCGATCGGAGAAAGTGCCATACGAACGATACTTAACATATCTCTTTCTCTGGAAGATCTTGTCATCATCGCAGATAAACTTCCGTATGGAAGATTCAACGCTGTATAGCAGACCGTTGCTGTAAAATTATAAGTTACGAAAATATATATTAACTGTATGTTAGTTGCAGTATGTGGTACTGTGAATAATAATACTGCCGATACTGCATATGGAATCGCCATCCATAAGATCCATGGTCTGGATTGACCATATTTGCTGTGTGTTTTATTGACAACGAATCCCATGATAACATCAGAACATCCATCAAAAATTCTGGATATCAGCATGATCACACCAATCGCTGCTGCACTGATTCCAACATAATCAGTATAAAAGATCGTTAACAGGCTTCCGATCATTCCGTATACAACGTTACACGCTGTATCACCTAAGCCGTAAGACACTCTGGTCTTCCAGCTAAGTGCTCTCATCTGATTGTCTTCAACCTCATTTGTATGTTTTTCCATATACACTCTCCTTCAAATTAGAATTCAATTTCTGAAATTTTTACTGGACGGCCTTCTTCTACTGATTTCTTTGCTGCAAGTCCCATAAGTACTGGTTTTAATCCATCTTCTACTCCTAATGGTGTTTCTGTGTCATTTTCAATTGCATCAATGAACTGAACCATTTCTTTTCCATATGCATCCATGTATCTTTCAAGGAAGAAGAACTGTGGTTTTTCTCCTGTTACACCATCTTCGTTGCTGATCACTGCTGTAGAATCAGAATCATTCTTGATCGCTACCATTCCTTTAGATCCGAATACTTCTGCTCTCTGATCATATCCATAAACTGCCTGACGAGAGTTATCGATTACTGCAAGTGCTCCATTTTCCATCTTCAATGTGATGATCGCTGTGTCAACATCACCTGCTTTTCCAATCTCAGGATCTACAAGGTTTGCTGCCTGTACATAAACTTCTTCTGCATCACATCCTGCAAGGAATCGTACCATATCAAAATCATGAATTGTCATATCAAGGAACATTCCTCCAGATACTTTTACATATTCAGCACTTGGTGGCTCAGGATCTCTTGATGTGATCTTGATGATATGAGGTGCTCCGATCTTTCCATTGACAACAGCTCTCTGTGCTGCTTCAAAGTTGTGGTCAAATCTTCTGTTAAATCCTACCTGATATTTAAGTCCTGTTCCTTCTAATGTTTTGATAACTTCTTTGATCTTGTCTACATCATGATCGATCGGTTTTTCACAAAATACATGTTTTCCTGCTTTGATCGCTTCAATTGAGATTGGGGAATGAGTATCTGTTGATGAACAAATGATCACTGCATCAATATCTTTGTCTGCTAAGATATCTTTGTAATCTTTTGTTGTATACTCTGCTCCAGCTGCTTTTGCTTTCTTGTCTGCTTCTTCACTTAAGAATGGATCTGCAACTGCTTTGATCTTTGCATTTGGTACTCTTGTTAAAATGCTGTTCATGTGTACCTGTCCGATTCTTCCTGCTCCAATAATTCCTACGTTTACCATAATTGTTTCTCCTTTTCTAATACGCTTTTGATTTGTTTTTTGTGTTTTGTGTTCGAGCACATCTTTTATGTTTTGAATTATAGCACTTTGTGTTCGAGCACACAATTGGTAAACTGCACAAAAATTCTTCCTAAATTTTGTGCAAATGTACGAAAATAAGAACAAGACCAAGGATATTTCCCTGATCTTGTTCTTATTCTCACTTACATCATTAAATATTGTACTTTGTTTTTACAATAATATCTGTATACTTATGTTCTTTTTTGGGCGGCTCATCATTAAATAATAACCGATATAAGGTCATGACAGCTTCATATCCTTGATAACGTCCATCCTGCCCGATCAGATACTTGATGTCTCCATTCTTTAGATATCTGTAATTCTGCCGTGACAGGTCACATGCAATGATGGTCACTTTCTTCATCTTCTTATGTTTCCTAAGGGTATCACATACCCCTTTTTCTCCATGACAGGTAATATAAATCGCAGATAAATCTTCGTAACGGTTCAAAATACTCTCTGTCAGATGTGCTGCGATCAGATCATCCTCAAAGCAGTATTTTGTATCTAATATCTCAGTCTTTGGTGAAATTTTCTTCATCTCGTCACAAAATCCATAGATTCTGTCACTTAATGAAGTATTCGTCTCAATTCCAGAGATCACTGCGATCGTTCCTTCTTCTTCTCTTAGAATATCATGCATTAATCCTGCTGCTGCCCTGCCGCTTTGTACAGAGTTCTGTCCAACAAAACAAATTCTCTTTGTATCTTCCACATCTGCATTCACTGTGACAACGGATATCCCATATTCTTCTGTAAACTGATCGATCTTCTGAAGAACTCTCTTATCATTGATCGGCATCAGCACAAGCCCTTTGATCCCTGCTTCTTTCAGCTTATTCATTGCCGCTAAGGTCTGTTCTACATTACCATAATCTACCGCTTTCACAATGACAGTTCCACCAAAATCTTCTACTTCGCCTTTTGCCTTCTTGATCCCATCCGATAATGCTTTTAAATAAGGCGTTCCTGTATCCTGAAGGATCACACAGATCTTGATATTCTCTTTCATCTTGATCAATGCACGACCTAAAAGATTTGGCTTATATCCAAGCTCCTCTGCTACTTTACGGACTCGTTCTTTTACTTCTGGACGAACTTTTCCCCTGTTATTCAATACACGGTCTACCGTTCCTCTGGAAACTCCTGATTCTTCTGCAATTTGTCGAATTGTTACTCTCATACTTATCCCTGTCTGTCATGACCAGAGTTCTCTTTATTCGTCCTCCAGTCCACCCAGAATCCTCAAGGCTTTCTTCAGTTCACTTTGTTCTTCCTGCGACATCTCAGACAATACATCTTTATTCACTTCTTCTACCGTCGCAAGGATCGGATTCTGTAATGCTTTTCCTTTCTCTGTTAATACAACTTCTATAAATCTACGGTCTTCTTTGCTTACCTGACGTTCGATCAGTTCCTTCTTCTCCATACGTTCTAAAACTCCGGAGATCGTAGAGTTCTCTAGCTTTAATTCTGCTGCGATCTCTTTTGGTTTTGTTTTTCCTTCGATCCATAAACAATACATGACACCATACTGAACTGGTGTTACATCAAACTTTTCAAGTCTGGAACTCATCTCCTGAAAAACTTTATGCTGTGCTGTTGTTAATAAATAATTAATACATTGTGTTAGTTCCATATAATTTCTCCTTTAAATATTTCGCACACTAATATTAGTGTAGCTTGCTTTTTTTTATGTGTCAAGTAATTTAGTTTTCTCTCCTTTTTTGTTTCATAGTAGATTTCATTAAAATTTTCTATGAAGAAATAGAAAAAAGTTATCAGATAGTTCAAACCTATCCGATAACTTTTTACTTAAGGAGAAGAAATTTTTAATTTTATATTCTTTTCTATCGGAAGATTGCTCCGCTTACGATCAGTTTCTGGATTTCATTTGTTCCTTCGTAAATCTGTGTGATCTTCGCATCTCTCATCATACGTTCTACATGATATTCTTTCATATATCCGTTTCCACCTAACATCTGTACAGCTTCTGTTGTAACATGCATTGCTGCTTCTGTACATAAATATTTTGCTTTCGCTGCTGGCAGTGAGTATGGTCTTCCTTCCTGTTTATCTGTTGCTGCTTTATATAACATTAATTTCGCTGCTTCGATTTCCATCTCAAGTTCTGCCATCTTGAATGCAAGATACTGATTTCTATATAATGGTTTTCCAAACTGTTCTCTTGTCGTTAGATATTCTTTGGCAATCTCAAATGCACCTTCTGCGATTCCAAGTCCCTGGGCAGCAACACCGATACGTCCACCATCCAATGTTTTCATTGCAAGTTTGAATCCCTGTCCAGATTCTACAATCATATTTTCTTTTGGTACTCTTACATTCTCAAGGATCATCTCTGATACCTGTGCAGAACGGATTCCCATCTTATCTTCAATCTTTCCAACACTGAATCCAGGTGTTCCTTTCTTAACTACAAAGCAAGATAATCCTTTGGCTTTCTTTTCTGGTTCTGTCAGTGCATAAACCGCTGTGTAATCTGCTAATGGTCCATTTGTATTAAAGCATTTTAATCCGTTTAAGATGTAATCATCACCATCTTTTTCTGCTACTGTGACACATCCACCAGCATCAGACCCTGCGTTAGGTTCTGTCAGTCCAAAGGAACCGAAGCATTTTCCTGATAATACTTCCTCTAAGAATTCTCTCTTCTTCTCTACTGGTGCTGCAGAGTTCATGATACTTCCACCATAAAGAGAAGTTACAACAGAATATCCAATTCCCATAGATGCATCAACTTTGGAAATTTCTTCAACTGCTAATACATAGGAAAGATAATCTGCACCCTGTCCTCCAACTTCTTTGGGATATGGAAGACCGACTAATCCAAGTTCTCCCATCTTATGAAACTGTTCGACTGGGAATTCACTGTTTGCATCTCTTTCTAATACTCCTGGAAGTAATTCTTCCTGTGCAAATTTTCTTGCTGTTTCCTGAATGGCTGCCTGCTGTTGTGTTAATTCAAAATTCATCGTACATCTTCCTTTCTTCTTACTTAGGCTTATTCTCTTTTATTATCACTTTATCTGAACGCCTTTGTAATTGTTTGTTTGTCTTATTACTTGCGTGCAAATACTTTGTGTGCTAATTATATTTTTATTTGTTCATTTTGTCAATACATTTTTTTATTCTTTTATTTTTTTATATATTTTCACTAATTTTTATTGACAAATTAATAACAAGGGCGCATAATGTAGGCACAAGTTATTTGTATGCTAAATATTCGTGTTGCCAAAAATTGCATACATTGTTTATTATTTTATTATTTATTTTTAATCTATGTAGGAGGATATGTTATGAACAATTTATTAATGGAAGTGGAAAACGAAATCGCCGTTGTTACTATTAACCGTCCAAAATCTTTAAACGCCCTAAACAGTGAAACTTTAGCAGAACTTGATGCTTGCTTCTCTGAAATTTCTGAGAGAAAAGATATCAAAGTTGTGATCTTAACAGGTTCTGGAGCAAAAGCTTTCGTTGCTGGAGCTGATATCTCTGAAATGGTAAATGCAACACCTGCAGAAGGTAGAAAAATGGGAATGCTTGCAAAAGAAGCTTTCTTAAAACTTGAAACAATGCCTCAGGTTACGATCGCTGCTGTCAATGGTTTCGCATTAGGTGGTGGGTGTGAGATCTCTATGGCTTGTGATATCCGTATCGCATCTGATAACGCAAAATTCGGACAGCCTGAAACAGGACTTGGTATCCTTCCTGGTTTCGGTGGAACACAGCGTCTTGCTCGTCTGGTTGGTAAAGGACGTGCAAAAGAATTGATCTTTACATGTGATATGATCGATGCTAATGAAGCTTACAGAATCGGACTTGCTAACAAAGTAGTTCCTCAGGCTGAATTACTTGATACCTGTAAGGCAATGGCTGAGAAGATCATGAGCAAAGGAAGCTATGCTATTTCTCTTGCAAAAGAAGCAATCAACACTGGTACAGAAACAGACCTTTCAAGCGGATTAACATTAGAAGCAGACTTATTTGGTCTTGCATTCTCAACTGATGACAAAAAAGAAGGTATGACAGCTTTCTTAGAGAAACGTAAAGCAAATCTTACAGATTTCTAGAGTGATTTTGGGAGGAAAAAGCCATGGCTAAAGTAAAAATTTTAACTGCTGCTGAGGCTGCAAACTTGGTAGAAGACGGTATGACCGTCTCTACCAACGGTTTTGTAGCATGTGATCTGCCAGAAGAATTAACTTCTGCGTTAGAAAAACGATTTTTAGAAACCGGTTCCCCAAAAAATCTGACTTACTTTTATGCTGCTGGACAGGGAAATCGTGATGGAAGTGGTGCTGATCATTTTGCACATGAGGGTATGACATCAACGGTTATTGCTGGTCACTATAATATGGCTCCTAAACTGGGTGAGCTAATCATGCAAAATAAGATCAAAGCCTATAACCTTCCTCAGGGTACTTTATCACAGCTTTATCGTGATATTGCTGCCAAGAAACTTGGTACTTTAACACATGTTGGTCTTTATACATTTGCAGATCCACGTGTAGAAGGTGGAAAATTAAATGATATCACAACCGAAGATCTTGTAGAAGTTGTTAATATCTGCGGAGAAGAACGCCTCTTATATAAGGCGATCCATGTCGATGTCGCACTGATCCGTGCTACTTATGCGGATGAATATGGAAACATTACAATGGAACATGAATGTTGTACTGCTGAAGCTACTGCGATCGCACAGGCTGCAAAAAACTGTGGTGGTAAAGTTATCGTACAGGTAGAGAAAGTTGTCACAGACGTTGATCCAAAACTTGTAAAGGTCCCTGGAATCTACGTAGATGCGGTTGTTGTCACAGAGAACAAAGAAAACCATACACAGTGTGTCGGATGTGAATATGATGGTTCTATGACTGGAGAATTTCGTGTTCCTCTTGGAAGCCTTGAAGCTCCTTCTCTTTCCCCTAAGAAGATCATTGGACGTCGAGCTGCGATGGAATTACGTCCTGACACCGTTGTAAACCTTGGAATTGGTATTCCTGAATATATCTCTATGGTTGCAAATGAAGAAGGTATCGGAGATCACTTTACTTTAACAGTAGAAGCTGGTCCTGTCGGTGGTGTACCTCAAGGTGGACCTCAATTTGGCGGGGCTGTAAATGCTCAGGCGATCTTAGACCAGCCTGCACAGTTTGACTTCTATGATGGTGGTGGAGTCGATGATGCATTCTTAGGTCTTGCTCAGGCAGATAAAGATGGAAATATCAATGTCAGCAAGTTTGGACCACGTATTGCAGGATGCGGTGGTTTCGTTAATATTACTCAGAACGCTAAACGTGTATACTACTGCGGAACATTTACTGCCGGTGGTTTAAAATGTTCTACAAAAGACGGAAAACTGATCATTGACCAGGAAGGAAAATCTGATAAATTCATTGATACCGTAGAACAGATCACTTTCTCTGGTAAATATGCCAATAAAGTTGGCCAGCCAGTTATGTATATCACAGAACGTGCTGTCTTTGAACTTCGAGAAGATGGCGTTTATCTGACTGAAGTTGCACCTGGAATTGACATCCAGACTCAGATTCTTGACCATATGGGATTCGTACCAAAAATGGATGGCGAACCGAAACTCATGGATGAACGGATTTTTAAAGATGAGATCATGGGTCTTGAATAACTAGTTTATTGTCCCCCAAAAGGAGATTTATATGAATATACATATTTTAGTATTGGTCATTGCTATCATCTTATTTGGTTTATTAGCTTTTAAACAGATGAGTGCTTTGATCCTCGCTCCTCTTGTAACTTCCTTTGTGATCATCTGCTCCGGCATGCCGATTCTTGACAGTTTAAAAAACTTATTCATGCCTGCCGCAGCAGAATATGTCACAAGTTACTTTTTGGTATTCTTTGTAGGAGCTTTGTTCGGAGCTGTTTACCAGTATACTGGTGCAGCAGAATCGATCGCACGTGCGATCGCCAGTTTATGTCACGGAAAATTTGTAGCACCGATCATTATGATCATCACTGGTTTATTAACCTTTGGTGGTGTCAGCGGATTCGTTGTATTCTTTGTTATTTACCCTATCGCACTTAATCTGTTCAAAGAAGCAAATCTTACCCGCCGCCTGATCCCTGCTGCCATCTCTGCAGGATGCTGGACTTGGTCTATGAGTGGACCTGGTTCTCCTTCTGTACAGAATGTTATCGCTATGGATAGTCTTGGAACACCATCTACGGCTGCGTTTGTTCCATCTTTGTTAACTGCGATCGCAATGTTTTTGATGATTTTCTTCTGGTTAGAATTTCGTGCCCGTTCTTTTACTAAAAAAGGGTATGGATTTTTTGACAGTACTTTAAAATATCAATTATCTGAGGATGAACTGCCTTCTGAGGAAGAAAACCCGGATCTTCCACATGTTGCCATCGCAGTCCTTCCGATCATCGTGATCTTAGTATTATTTAATAATCCATGGCATCCTTTCCCTGTTGAAACTTCTGTATTTGCAGGTGTTGCACTTGCCACGCTCTTAATGTTTAAACGAATCGACGGCATGACGGAATGGATCAATATCTTTAATAAAGGTGCCGCTGATTCTGGAGTTTCTATCCTTAACACAGCTATCGTTGTAGGATTTGGTGGTGTTGTTGCAAAAACACAGGGATTTACTGATCTTGTTGCAGGATTAAAACATCTATCCATGCCTCCTTTGATCTTCGTTATGGTAACCGTTGCTGTTTGTGCTGGTGCCTGCGGATCTGCTTCTGGTGGTATGGGAGTCGCTTTTAAAGCATTAAAAGATACTTATCTAAAACTTGGTGCCAGCCTTCCTGATATCCACAGAATTTCCACGATCGCCGCTGGAACTTTAGATACCCTTCCTCATCAGGGAGCTCAGATCACTTTATTAGGTATCTGTAAATTAACACATAAAGAAGCATACTGGGATATCGCAGTCACACAGATCTTCATTCCTCTGATCGACTGTCTTGTATTCATTGCGTTAACCAGTATTTTCTAAGACTTACCTTTATATTAAAAAAAGTATGCTGTATATCAAAACCAGATACACAGCATACTTTTTTTGTCCATTTTTATAAGAATTCTTTTCCTTCTTCAATCTGTTTTAACATACTTTCCAGTAATTTCCTTGCATCCGAAACCACACCATAATCACTGTATGCAAAGATCGCAGCCCTCGGATTATTATTGACTGAAATGATGCAATCTGCATCAATTCCTGTCATATGCTGAATTGCCCCGGCAATCCCAAATGCAAGATACAGTTTCGGTTTTACGGAGATTCCTGACTGTCCTACCTGCTGTGTTGGAAGCATCCATCCTGCATCTACACATGGTCTTGTACATGCAACTTCCCCTCCGATCTTCTCTGCAAGTCTCTCTAGAAGCGCAAATCCTTCTTCTCCTTTCATCCCACGACCACCGGAAACTATGATCCTTGCTGTATCCAGATGAACTTCTTTTCCACTTTTTCCTGCCGCTCCATGATAGATCAGATCTTGTCGTTCTTCTTTCAGACATTCTGGATGCACATATAACATCTCACCTTGTTTGTCTTCCTTGTATTCTGCTTTTCCCATCACTCCTGTACGGATCGTGATCACCGATGTCAATGATGGATCGATCACAAAGTCTGCCATGTTTTTCCCGTCGAATGCAGGTCTTGTGATGATAAGTTGTTCCTGTTTCTCATCGTATGTAAGTTTCGATGCATCACAGACTAATTCTGTATCAAATGCATAGGCTGTCTTTCCTGCAAGGACTCTTCCTGATGCCGTTCCTCCGATCAGTATCACTTTCGGATCCTTTTCTTTTAAAACTTCTATGACAGCATCATGATGCAGCTGCATATGCCCTTCTATTAATTTCTCATCTTCGATACAAAGGATTTCATCCACTCCGTAATTGTAAAGCTTTTTTGCCTCTTCTTTGATCCCACATCCTGATAGAATGACTGACAATGAAAGATCTCTCTCCTTCGAAAGTTTTCCTGCTGCCCCGATCAATTCCAAAGTCAGCGGCATGATCTCTCTCTTTTGAATCTCTCCAACAACAACGATTCCTTCTTTTTTCCCTAAATTCATATCCAAACACCTCCTAGATCACGCTCTTTTGCTTTAACAACTGAAGAATCTGTGCCGCCTTTTCTTCTTCATCTTTTCCATTGCTCATAACAAGTTTTTGCTGTTTGCTGCTTTTGACTTCATATTTTCTAAGCTGTGTTACTTTTCTCTTGGTCACAGAAAGATTCAGCTCTTCATTCGTCAATATCTTTGTCTTATATGTTCCATCATACGTTTTCATGATATCTGGTACGGATGGAAAACGGTTCTTGTTCTTCTCTCTGATAGAAAGTATCATTGCCGGAGTTTTGGCTTCTACCTTATATGCCATCTGATCCCCCATACACGTTGCAAAAACACTTCCATCTTTCATCTCTGTGATCTCGTCCGAATACGCGATCAATGGGATCTCCAATGCACAGGAAGTCATAGAAGCCATATGGGCACTGTCTCCATCAATCGCCTGCCGTCCGCATAGGACCAGATCATATGGACCAAGCTTTTTGATCACCGCTGCGACGATCTTGGCAACCTGTGATACATCCATATCTGCGAATTGGGGATCACTGATCAGGAAGGCATCATCAATTCCATAAGTAAGCGTCTCTTTCATAACGTCTTCTGCGGATAATGGTCCAAATCCGATCACATCTACAGTTCCACCATAGCGTTCTCTTAAATCCAGTGCTTCTTTTATTACGTTCTTATCACTGTCATTTAACTGATCCACATCCTGATATTCTTCTTTGATCGAATCATCTGGAATTTGTTTTAAAATCACAACAAATCTCATTTCGTTTCTCCTTTTTGTTTATTTTGTAAATATTTCGCACGCTAATTATATTTCACATTGTAACATTCCAACAATTCTTCGTCAAGTATTTTTACTTTCCAAAGAACAGAGAAATGGACGGTTTTTACGCCGCCCATTTCTCTGTTCTTTGGATTTTTTAATTTTTTGAGATTTTATGTGTTTTAGGAGTTTTCATTTATAACTTCATTTATACTTTATTTTTCTTTGACTACTTTGATCGCGTCATTTAATTTTGGAAGAATCTTCTTAATATCACCTACGATACCAAGGTCTGCGATATCAAAGATCGCTGCATCTTCATCTCGGTTGATCGCTACGATGAATTCTGAATTCTCCATACCTGCTGCGTGCTGAATCGCTCCAGAGATTCCACATGCTAAGTATAACTCTGGACGAACCGTCTTACCTGTCTGTCCAACCTGACGGTCATTGCTGATCCATCCTGAATCTACAGCTGCTCTTGATGCTGCTACTTCACCATCTAATGTGTCTGCTAATGCTTCAAGATCTTTAAATCCTTCTGCATTTCCTACACCACGTCCTCCTGCTACCAGGATCTTAGCTTCTGTGATATCTACAGATTTGTGCGTTGTTTTTACAACTTCACGGATCTTAACATTCATATCTGCATCTGTAAAGTTTACTTCAACAACTTCAACCTCACCCTGTCTGCTTTCATCAGCTTCTAATGCTTTCATAACACCAGGTCTTACTGTTGCCATCTGTGGTCTGAAATCTTCGCAGACGATCGTAGCCATGATATTTCCACCAAATGCTGGTCGTGTCATCATTAATAATTTTGTTTCTTCATCAATATCAAGTTTTGTACAGTCTGCTGTTAATCCTGTGTGGATTCTTGCAGAAACTCTTGGTGCAAGATCTCGTCCGATCGATGTTGCTCCATAGAGAACAATCTCTGGATTATGGGACTGAATGATCTCCATCATTGCTTTTGCATATGGTTCTGTCACATATTCTGCCAGCATTTCATCATCTACTACTACAACTTTATCTGCTCCATGAGCGATCAGTTCACTTGCTTTGTCTTTAATCTGATTTCCAAGTAAAACTGCAACTACATTCTGTCCAAGATCATCTGCAAGCTTTCTTGCTTCTCCGATCAGTTCGATACCGACTTTCTGAAGATTTCCATCTCTCTGCTCAGCAAATACATAAACATCTTTACACATTTTGATTGTCCTCCTTACCTTAAATGATGTGTTTTTCCTGTAATTTTTCTACGATTGCGGCAACTGCTTCGTCATCGGAGAGATCATTTAAGATCGTTCCTGCACCTTTTGCCTGTTTTGTAAAGGATTTCTTAACTCTGGTAGGAGAACCTTTTAATCCGATATTTCCTTCATTGACTGTATCTTTGATATCTTCTAATCCCCATACTTTAACTTCTTTTTCACGATATGCATCAAATACACCGTGAACAGACATATATCTTGGATCAGCAAGTTCAGCTAATGCTGTTAAAAGACAAGGTGTCTTCACTTCAATGATCTGGTGACGATCTTCAAACTGTCTCTGGACAACTAAAGTATCTTCCCCTTCTACATCCATCTTCTCTACATAACTTACCTGAGGGATTCCAAGGTGTTCTGCGATCTGAGGTCCAACCTGTGCTGTATCTCCATCAATCGCCTGACGACCTGTGATGATCACATCATAATCTAATTTCTTTAATGCTGCTGCAATTGTAGAAGAAGTAGCCCATGTATCTGCTCCTCCAAATGCACGATCTGAAATCAGTAATGCATCATCGCATCCCATTGCTAATGCTTCTCTTAATGCAACATCTGCCTGAGGTGGTCCCATAGAAACAACAGTTACTGTACTTCCTGGGCATTTTTCTTTTAACTGAAGTGCTGCTTCAATTCCTGCTTTATCATCTGGGTTAATAATACTTGGAACACCATCACGGATCAGTGTATTTGTCTTTGGATCTAATTTTACTTCCGTTGTATCTGGTACTTGTTTTGCACAAACAACAATCTTCATTCTCTTGTCTCCTTCTTTCTTATCTTAATAATCCACCGCCAACGATCATCTTCATAGCTTCGGATGTACCTTCATAAATCTCTGTGATCTTCGCATCACGATACATTCTCTCTACTGGATATTCTCTTGAGTATCCGTATCCACCAAGCATCTGAACTGCTCCTCTTGTAACTTCAACAGCTACATCAGAAGCAAATAATTTACACTGTGCTGCAAGTGGTGCAAAATTTTCATGATCATCTTTTGCTTTCGCTGCTCTCCATACCATTAATCTTGCTGCATCAATCTTTGTCTGTAATGCTGCGATCAAGAACTGTGTATTCTGGAATTTTGCGATTGGTTTTCCAAACTGTTTTCTTTCTTTTACGTATTTGATCGCTTCATTTAATGCACCCTGTGCAATACCAACAGACTGAGCACCGATTCCGATACGTCCTCCTGCTAAAGCTCCCATAGCGATCTTATATCCCATTCCTTCTCTTCCGATCAGGTTTTCTTTTGGAACTTTCACATCAACTAATGCTACTTCTGCGTTGGATGCTGCTCTGATTCCCATACGAGGAATATCTTTGCTGACTGTTAATCCTTCGCTGTCTCTATCTACGATAAATGCAGACATACCTCTTGTTCCTGCACTCTTATCTGTGTAAGCAAAAATAATGAATGTATCTGCAAATCCAGAGTTTGTTGTAAATACTTTCTGACCATTTAATACATAATGATCACCGTCTAATTTTGCAGTTGTTTTAACTCCGCTGGCATCTGTTCCAGCTCCTGGTTCTGTCAGTCCAAAACATCCAATCTTACTTCCGTCAACTAATGGACGTAAGAATTTCTGTTTCTGTTCTTCTGATGCATAGTCGTTAATACAAGAACAGCAAAGAGAAGTATGTACGGAAATTGTGATTCCTGCACTGGCATCAACTTTGGATACCTCTTCCATTGCTAAAGCATATGTTAATACATCTGCTCCCTCTCCACCGTATTCTTTAGAATATGGAATTCCCATCAGACCGTATTTCTTCATCTTATCTAACAGATCCATATCAAATTTCTCTGCTTCATCCATATCTCTGGAAATTGGTTTGATCTCATTCTCAGCGAAACTTCTGAACAATTCCTTTGCAAGCAGTTGTTCTTTCGTTAATTTAAATTCAACCATTCTTTTTATCCTCCTGTCTGGTCAAAATAATTTGCCTGTTATATTCTTCGTATGTTTTATTTTTCGTGTACCAATACTTTGTACGCTAATTATATGACTAAAAAAATATGTTGTCAAGGATTTAACAAATATTTTTTCATGTATACTGTGTTTTAATTACGTTCTACGATCTCCTTTTCTGATTTAGGAGTCTCGGAGATTTCTTCTACTACAAAAAAGAAGAGCCAAATACTACATTCAACTCTTCTTTCTTCTATGGTCTATAAGGATTTATTTGATTTATTTCTTTAATATCTTCATCCATTCATCCATCTCAGCTCGATCTGCCATGGCTGCTAATGCACCTTCTTTTGTTGTTGTGTTCGCTGCATAAGCATTGGCAAAATCAAGGTAGTTTCTTAATGTGTCATCACTTACGGACTCCAAATCTTCTACTTCATCATTTAACAGACAGTATAGGAATGCTCCGATAAACGAATCTCCAGCACCTGTCGTATCTCGGACATCGATCTTATATCCAGAAGCTTCTACCATTCCATTTCTCGTATACACTTCTGCTCCGTCAGCTCCTTTTGTGTAGATAACGTATTTTGCACGATCAGCAAATAAACCGTCCAGAGCATCTTTGATATCTGTATGTCCTGTGATAAATTCCAGTTCTTCGTCAGAAATCTTGATGATATCTGCGTATTTTAAGAAATCATTGACTGTCTCTTTTAATTGATCAAGATCGTCCCATAATGAAAATCTTAAGTTTGGATCAAAAGATACTTTCACATTCTGCGCGATCGCCATATCGATCAGTTTCTTGTGAGCTTCCTTCATTGGAGATTCCACAAGGTCTACACTGCAAAAATGAATCATTCCACAATCGTTTAAGATATCTGCCGGGATATCTTCTACACTGTAGCGTAAATCTGCACTGTTTTTTCTATAAAATTTGAAATCACGATTTCCGTCAGAGGCAAGGGATACAAATGCTAAGGCTGTTTCCCCTTCTTTGTCTCTTGCGATATTAGAAGTGTCGATTCCTGCTTCATCTAATACTTCCACGATATAATCTCCAAATGGATCATCTCCAAGCTTTGTTAAAAATTTGGATGGAATACCAAGCTTCGTAACTGCCCCGACTACATTGGCAGGTGCTCCTCCCGCAACTCTTTTAAATGAAGGTACATCTTTTAGTCTCTGTCCCTTAACTTCTGGAATAAAATCGATCAGTGCTTCTCCGATCCCACATAATTTATTCTTCATGTCTTCCTCCTTCGATTTCAAATGATTTTAATGGATATACAGTCATTATACCAGAACATTCTCCATTAATCAGTAGTCTTCCATAATGATTGTAGATTCTTGTTGTAAAAACTTCTTCTCCATGATTCACAAAGATTTCTAAAGATGAAGTGTCCGCAAAAATCTGAAGATGCTCTAATTTTTCTAATCTGACTTTTCTTGTTGATCTTCCACTTCCATAGACCCCAAGATTTAAGGTCAGGATATTGTCTTTATAGGAAAGAGTGATCCCTTCGCGCAGTGTCATTACCATTTCTCTGCATCGTTTAAAATCTACAATAGCTTCATAGATGGCATTTTGCATGATGATCGTCTGTCCATAACAAAATGTACAAACTGCTTTGTCCTCGCTTCGAAGTTGTTTTAATTCTTCGATTGGTTCCTGAATCAGTTTTCCGTCTCTTACGGATAATTCTCTTGGAATCGTCAGTGCATGCTGCCATCCAGCTTCTTCGGTTGGATTCGTATAGTCTGCGTCTGGGATTCCCATCCATCCGATCAGAATCCTTCTTCCACTTTCATCCTCAAAACTTTGTGGTGCATAGAAATCAAATCCGCGGTCAAAAAGTTTGATATCTGTGATTTCATATTCATCGGTATCAAAATCATAGTCTAATTTCATTGCTGTGACCTGATGAACATTTTCGTAATCAATGCCTTGTGTTTCTACTCCCTGTGGGCAGCAGATGATGTATAACTGTCCGTCCATTTCAAACAGATCCGGACATTCCCACATATAACCAAACTTCTGTGGAGTTGTGATGCGGTTCTTGTATGTCCAGTTCTTAAGATCTGTAGATTCATATAGAAGGATCATACCCACACCTTCGACATCCCTTGCTCCAAGAACCATGTAATATTTCTCATTTTTCTTAAAGATTTTTGGATCACGCACATGGTTGCTCATGTCAGCCGGATAATCGTCGGTTGTCATTAACAATTCCTTTTTGGTAAACTCATAGCCGTCTTTACTTGTAAATGTGATCGTATTACTTCCACGTCCACTGTTGATATAGTCATAATCATCTCTGTCAAAATATTTTAAATTTCCTGTGTAGAAATAGTGGATCGTATCATCTTCAATAAATGCAGAGCCGGAATAGACACCATGGGCATCAATGTCTTCATCTGGGAATACGACTGGTCCAAAATCTTCATAATGAATAAAATCTTTTGTCGTATAATGTCCCCATGTCTTTAACTCACCAGTTGGTTCAAATGGAGTGTACTGGTAGTAAATATGGTATGTCCCATTAAACTGGCATAAACCATTTGGATCATTTAACCATCCTGTCTTTGGCATTAAATGGAATTTTAATCGGTCTTGATCTGCTGCCACACGTTCTCTGTAAGCTTCATTTTCTTTATACCATTTTTCATAATCTGCCTTATAGACTTTCTTGTATTTTTCAAACATCTGCCCTGGTTTCCTTTCCTTCTTCGAATAATGATTATTTTAAATTCATGATCTTCGTATTATTATCTGCATCCGCTGCTTCAACCACTTCGACTTCTTTTCCTTTCGCATCTGCAACTAAGAACATCGTCTGTGTCTTGTATCCTTTTTCTTTCACAAGATCCATGTCAAAAGATAATAATTTATCACCTTTCTTTACTTTGGCTCCTGTTTCTACGAAAGTCTCAAAACCTTCGCCATTCATCTTAACTGTATCGATTCCTGCATGGATCAGAAGTTCTACTCCTGAGTTTAATGTGATCCCCATTGCATGTTTTGTAGGGAAGATCAGACTGATCGTTCCATCGGCTGGTGCATATACGATGCCTTCGCTTGGGTTGATCGCTACACCTTCTCCCATTGCCTTACTTGCAAATGCTGGGTCTGCAGACTTTGCTACATCTAAAACTTCACCTTTCATTGGTGCATATAATTCATTTGTTTCTTCTGTTGTATCTGCTGGTTCCTGTACTTCGATTGCTTTTACTTCTTCTTTAACCGGAGTCTCTGCTTTGTGATCTTCTCCTTCGACGTTAAACTTCTTCCAGAAGACTGCAGTTAAAACTGCGGATACTCCCATGGATAAGAGCAGTCCGATCACGAAGTTTAAGTAATCTTTTGGAAGCATGGACAGGAATCCCGGAAGTCCTGCTGCTCCTAATGCCTGTGCCAAAACTCCTGTTGCTGCACAATATGCATTACCTACGGCTGAACCGATGATGGCAGCGTAGAATGGATATTTTAATTTCAGTGTTACACCGAACATTGCTGGTTCTGTGATTCCAAGTAATGCAGAAACACCTGATGCAGAACAGATTGATTTCATCTTCTCATTCTTTGTTAAGAATAAAACTGCTAATACGGCTGCTCCCTGTGCTACGTTGTTCATACTTGCTGTTGTGAAGATAAAACTTCCACCTGTTGTTGCTTTGGCTGCGATCAGCTGTGTCTCGATCGCGATAAAGCTGTGATGCATTCCTGTTAGACAGATCGGTGCATATGCAAGTCCGAATAATCCTCCACCGACAAATCCAAGTGTGTTATATACCCATGTGATTCCATCTGCTAATAAGTTACCTGCTTCTCTTAACACTGGTCCTACGCAGATGAATGTTAAAAATGATGTTACCATGATAGAGATCAATGGTGTTGTCAGGTTATCTAACCATGTTGGTGTTACTTTATGTAACTTCTTCTCGATCGTTGCTAAAATAAATGCAACTGCTAATACTGGAAGTACAGTTCCCTGATATCCGATCGCCTGGATCTTAAATCCAAAGATATCCCATACTGGCGCTTTGGCGATACCGATGCTGTATGCACTTAACAGATCTGGATGAACCATGATCATACCCATGGCTGCTCCAAGATATGGATTCCCGCCAAACTTCTTCGTTGCGCTAAATCCGATCAATACTGGCAAAAATGCAAATGGAGCACTTGCAAACATGTTAATCGCTGTTGCCAGACCCTTAAACTGTGGGTACAGATCAATGACGGACTTGCCACTAAACATCGCTGCTGTCAGGATATTGTTCACTCCCATTAACAGACCACCTGCTACGATGGCTGGAATGATCGGTACGAAAATATCACTTAATAACTTTACTAATCTCTGAAGAACATTTCCTTTCTTCTCTTCTTTCTCAACATCTGCTGGTGTATCGACTGAAATTCCCAACTGCTTCTGTACTTCGTCGCACACTAAGTTTACAAGTCCTGATCCGAAAATGATCTGGAACTGTGACTGTGTTAAGAACACTCCCTTAACTCCTTCAATGTCGCTGACTGCATCTTCATTGCGAAGATCGTTGTCTTTTAACTGTAAACGAAGTCTTGTTGCACAATGCTGAACTGACTTAATGTTTTGTTTGCCACCAACATACTCGATGACCTGGCTGGCGATTTTTGCGTAATCCATATCTTCTCTCCTTTTTTATTGTGAAACTTATTATGGTATCGGTTCCATATCTGTATCTTATAACTTTCTCTTCTATTTGTCAATAGTATTTATGGAATCGATACCACATTTTTTTATTTTATTACTTTTATTTGTGTTTTATGTGAGACGACTTAACAAAGCAACAGGTAAACGGCAAAGCCCTCCGTTCCGAGTAATACGGAAGGAGGGCGATATTATAAGCACGTATGAAGAATTTATGATCTGACACTTCCGCCTTCAATAAATTCATATCCCACAATCTGTTTCTTGGATACTGGTTCTCCTGTGATCATCTTAAGGATCGTTTCTGCTCCAAGGTATCCCATTCCATAGGAATCAAACTTTAGCGTTGTAAGCTCTGGCGTCAGGAGGGTACTTTCATCATATCCTCCAAACGCTGCCACAGACACTTCTTCTGGAATCCTCTTCTTATGTTCGTGTAAAATCTTATATGCACCAAACGCAAGCCGGTCTGTTGCACAGATGATCGCATCTAAATCTGATTCCCTCTCAAGTAATTCTCTTGTAACCGTCTGTCCACCAATAAAACTATAATCACTCTTCCCTGTTACCGGTGTGATTCCATATTCTTTCAATCCATCTAACACGCCATTTCTACGCTCGATCCCAACTGCCTGGTCTATCTCATAGACACCAATATATCCAACCTTTTGATGTCCTTTCTTCCCGATATACTCTCCGATCGTTTTCCCTGCATGATAATCATCATAAATAATGGAAATTCCATCTTCATAATCCTGTGTTAAAACAACCACTGGAATTCCAGCTTTCTTTAACAGCTCTTTGTGGTCCTTTGTGATTGCTATGGAACTGATCAAGATCCCATCCACATTTAACTGGATCAGGCGCTGGATATTCTGTAATTCCTGATCAATATCGTGGTCTGAGTTCTGAATAAGGGTTGTATACCCCTTTTCTCTTAAATACCGATCGATACTTGTGATCACACGGCTTGTGATCTTAGAATTTAATGTCGGCACAACTACACCGATCACGTTGCTTTGTTTCGCATTCAATCTCGCAAATGCATTCGGTGTATAGTTGTATTCTTCAATGACCTTCTGAATTTTCGCTCTCGTCTCATCCTTTACATATCCCCCGTTAAAATAGCGGGATACCGTGCTTTTTCCAACTCCTGATAAATTCGCGATGTCTGCCATGGTCATCTTCTTTGCCATATATTTTGATCTCCTTTGTTACTTTATCTCTCATTATCTTAGCACAGAAAAAGCTATAAAGAAATAAGATGATATAAAATTTCTTTCTCATCCAATAAACGAAGTATTTCTTTCCTGCCCGTAAATAAAAAGATCTGACGGTCTGTATGGTGACTTAAATACTGCATCGTCTGTGCCAGTCTTTCGTCATCATAATTACCGAACACATCATCTAAAAACAACGGAAATGCATCATTTTCATATAAAAGATCGGCCGACGCAAGACGCAGCGCAAAGTATAATTGTTCTACCGTGGCATTGCTTAAATACTTCATATCGACATGATCAAATCCATCATAAACCATCATCGAAAGATTCTCATCCATGACTGCCTGCGTATATTTTCCATTCGTCATATCACAAAAAATCTCTGAGATCTTCTCATTTAGTTCCTGTCCAAAAGTCTTTTGTACCTGGCTTGCAGCTTCCTCGATCGCTTTCATTGCAAGTTCTATCTCGTGAATCTCAAGTTCTTTCTTCCTTTTTTGCCCCAGCAAAATCTCGTATTCCTGCTTTTTCTTATCTGCCTCTTCCTTTTGCTGCATAAGCTGTGCTTTCTCGATCTCTATGATCTCTAAGCGATGTCTTAGTTCTATTTTGCGAATTCGTTCTTCATCTTCCCCGCCAAATAACTTTCGAAACCACAGCAAAATCTTCTGAAGCAGCGTCAACTTTCTCTTTTGTCTTAAACGTTTCCGAATCTCTCTCTCTTCCTGTTCATATTCATTCAACGCTTGTGCATCATACTGCCATGACCCCTGCTGTCTTCGCAAGTTGTCAATCTGTGCAAACACAGGATCTTTTCGCTTTTGTCTTCGTCTGACTTTCAAATGATCGATCGCTTTTCGAAGGTCGATCGCGGCATCCTTGCTACTTCGCAGATTCGCCATGGAATTTTGCAAAACTTCCTTCATCTCTCTGCCTGTACGAATCTCTGCCTGTGTCATCGAAACCGTATTCTCAAATGCCTGTTGATCGGATTCGAATAAGTATTCCTTCCCCTTAAGTTCCTCCATCGTATCTGCATCAAATATGCGATACTCTGTCTGCCCTTGACCGAAGTTTCGCATGATCTTATATCTGATCCCGTCCTTTTCAAAGATCATGGAGCCACCATAAATGCCGCCATTTACTGGCTGATATCTGGTGAAATCATCATATCTTGCAGCAAGTCCTCTTGATTTCTCCAGCCCAAACAGCATTGCGATCATAAACTTACGAAGTGTTGTCTTGCCAGATTCATTCTTGCCATAGAAAACTTCTAACTTCCCGGATGTCTGGCAATGATATTTATGAAATTTTCCAAATCCATCAATATTGATCTCCTCAATCTTCATCTTTTACTTCTCCCTGGCATATGTTAAAGCTTCCATCGCATAACGCAAAGCCTCTGGTTTATCTTTTAAAATATCTGCAACCTTCTGGATGATAAAATCATCTTCCTCTGATAGCTGTTCGTATTCCCATTGATTCTTCGTTTCATAAATGATATCTGTGACCATATATTGGCTCGTAATCTCATAAAAGTCCAAATGGATCTGTGGATCAATACTTCCTGTCAGTACAATCTCATATATATTCTCTCTTCCATGATATGAAAGTTCCGTTTCTACCCGATCTGTGATCTCTAACGCTGACATCTCATCGGATATCATGACTTCCACTTGTGTATACATTCTTTTTGCAAAGGGAACGAAGGTTATCTGTTTCTTTTCTTCGCTGATCTCCCCTTCGATCAGCCCATGATATCCCGTCTCTGTGTGATCCAATGGTTCCAGCGATCCTGCATATGCCATCAGATCTTCGAAAATGATCTCTGGTTTATGGATATGTCCAAGAGCGATATAGTCGAATCCAGACCATTTTAACGCTTCTCTCTGAATCGGGATATGACTTTCATCCCCTCCATGTGCCAGCAGGATTGAAAAATCACTGCTTTCGCTCTCATCTGGTTTCATGTGATCATACAATGGTTTCGTGATTTGATTCTTCCAATAACTAAAGCCATAAATGGTCGTTTCAAGATCTTCAAAAGAAATATGATCTCTTTGTTTTCCATCCAGAAGGTAAACTTCCGAATTCCATTTATACTGGGAAAATACATCATGCGGTTCCAGATGATCGTGATTCCCTGCGATCAAAACCGTTCTTGTATGATTCAATCTGGACAACAGATAATCCACTTCTCTCAGTTCCTGCTGCGTTGGCGGCTGATCAAACAGATCCCCTGCGATCAATAACAGATCTACCTGTTGCTTATTCGCATGATCAATGACTCTTTGAAATGTCTCTTTGATCTCTTGTTCTCTGATCCTTCCAAATGTCTGCTCTCTCTCTGGTCTGGCTCCCCAATGAACATCCGCAATATGAATAAATTTCAAAAAATCACCTGCTTTCTGATCATCTTCTATGATCTTATTCTGTCATCATACGATCGATATTCTTTAATAATTCTTCGATCTGTTCTCCCGTTATATGATCCATGTGCACCCCGCCTGTACATACCACTACTTTTCCTGTTTCCCTGCATCGATTCTCAGCCAGTCTGCGGCATAGAAATTCGTCTTTGTGGCCTGTCAGATTGATCACAGATGAAGTGACACTGATCGTTCCATCACCACTCAACGAAGGGCGTGGAACTGCCTGAACAACACAGCCAATATGCGGTTTCTCACCACCGCTTAGAGTTAAAACAAGATCTTCTCCTATTGCTTTTTCACAGATCTCTATCGTAATTCCCGCAATTGTTTTGCTATATTTCATTTTGATCCTCCTTATTCTATTTCAAAGCGGACCTCACCAAAACTTCCTCTGAAATAAAACAGGCAGCCAGTTCAACACTGACTGCCCCTAAATTATGCCATATATCTTAGCCCCATAAATTTGCTGGGTAGACACCTTCTTTGATCAATCCGGCAAATGCTTCCTGTACAGCTTCCTTATCTTCCTGATAAGTTACACCGAACCATCGATCCTGTGTCTCTAATACTTTGACGTTTGCACGCCCTTCTTTCAATAACTTGTCTACGATATTTGGTAATAAATATTCTTTCTTCAAATCTCCTTCTTCTACTTCACTTAAGAAAGTCTTGAAGTCTTCTGCAAGGAACTCTAAAAATTCTGGATATGCAGCCCACATATTCATAGAAACCTTATCCTCTGGACTGATCCATTCCTGAACATCTGGAAGATCACACTTGATCTTACCATCTTCCCCCATCATAATTCCTGTTGTCTCATGAACCTGGCTTAATAATCCATTCTCATCCACAACACTAACTCCTCGTGTGACAGTTCCATTGTCACTTAATGTATTCTTCAGGATAAATCCTGCCATTCCCATTGTGAATTCTCTTCCAAGATCTTCTCCAGATACTAAGAAATCATGAAGCTTCACAAAAGCTTCCTTTCCATAGTAATCATCTGCGTTGATGATCACAAATGGTTCCTTGACAACATCCTTGCAGCAAAGAACAGCCTGTCCTGTTCCCCAAGGCTTTGTACGTCCTTCTGGTACTTCAAATCCTTCTGGAAGGTCATCTAATTCCTGAAATACATATTCTACATCAATCTGATCTTTAATTCGGTTGCCGATTATCTCTTCAAATTCTTCAAAAATGTCCTTACGGATAATAAATACAACCTTATTAAATCCAGCTTCTTTCGCATCACGAATTGAATAATCCATAATGATCTCACCATTCGGTCCCATCTTCGCAAGCTGTTTGATTCCTGCACCGTATCTTGATCCGATTCCGGCTGCCATAATTATTAATGTAGTATCCATAAATCTCCCCTTCAGTCATCTGACCTGTTTTGTTACCTGTATACTTGTTATATCCTGTGTAAAACATTTCATATATTTGTCTTCACATATACTTTTTATTATAAATATTATTCTCTATAATGTCAATAGATTCTGGCTATCCTTTCCTTAAATACTTCCTTATTGTAAGATAAAAAGAGCAGGTACTCTGTTTCGTACCTGCTCTTTTATCTCATTGGTCTTATACTTAACAACTTCTTAATGTTCTTGCCTCTGGCTCTCTGGATGTCTTATCCTCTGATACCCATAAATCTTTGTAATTTAATTTTAAAAGCCCTGCGATCATTAAGCTTAACACTAAGATCATTGCAATCGTTCCTAATAAATGCATTGTTATTCTCCTCTTTATATCGTGTTGTATTATGTATCCTGTATTTATGCTTTATATTTTATCAAATTAATATCGGAGAATCAATATGTAGCATTATTTTCTAGGAAATTACAACATTTCACTTGCATTTTCACTCTGGTGTTAGCAAAATTTTCAGTAATAAATCTGTCTTTGTTATTGTTTTTGTGCAATTTGTAGTACCAATTTCTGAATGGGGTGTTTGTGTTTGGTCGTATTTAATTTCTCATTCGTCTAATCCGTTCTGCCATGGCATTCACTAGAAAATAAATAATTCCTCCTGCTAACCCTCCAATTGTATTAAAAAATAAATCTGATATTTGAAATGTTCCTAATCTTAAAAACAACTGCAACAGCTCAATTGTCAGAGATGACAAAAACGCTATTTGGATACTTTTTAATATGATTTTCCCTATATACACTTTCTTACCAAATATTTTTTCTTCAAAATTCCAAAACATTAATACTATATACGGCATGAGCAGGAAAAAATTTTCTATACACTCTGATGTTAAAATGCGCTGGCCTGTCACTGTATTATATCTGTATATTCCCCATACTCCCCACACATCACATAATGGATTCATCCACATATCTCGGTTGATCAATGTCTTAAATAATACCATGGTAATATAGAAAAACAATATATATTTTTTACGAAATTCTCTATCTCTTTTAAAATAATCGATCCATGTCCGGATAGCTGCTTTCCATCCCTTACCTGCTCCTTCTGGACATTTTACATACAAATAAAAGAACATTGTCATTATTGATAACAAAATTGCAAACCAAAACGGCTGATAGATTGATGTTAGAATGTCTATTGTGATTTTTCCTATGATAGTCTTCATTCTTGTACCTTCTCCTGTTCTCCAGTTTCTTTTTCAAATGATATTCCATAATCTTTATTAATAATGTATCCTATTTCATGTAATAGTGTAAACCAAAATGTATCTGAATAAAGTCTTCTGTCATTTACCATAAGCATAATTCATGGGATACCCTCTTCTCTCGTAGAACTATGAGAAGATTATACCAGAAAAAGGGCTCACCTGACAGATGAAAATATAAAACAGGTAACAATAACGGTAATCCCTAATGGATACAGACTTTTTGGAGTCATTGTCGTTTTAACTTCACGGATTCAGGACTATTTTATACTTTTGTACATCAATTGGAAATAGCTTGTATTTCTTCCCTCCTCAGTGTTATAATTTGCTATAGTCACAGCCATCACAACACATATATAAGTTTACACGATTTGGCTTTGAAAAAGAAAGGAATTTTTTTTATCATGTTCAAATGTCAGCCCGGATATACACTTCGAAAAATCAAAGGTATCAATTATCTCTTACCTTATGGTCAGCAGATTGCCGATCTGAAAAAAGGCTTTGTGCTGAATGAGACCAGTACTTTCCTGTGGAATGTACTTCAGCATCATGAAAGTGCCGAACCGCAGCAACTGGCAGAAATACTTGCCAGGACTTATCAACTGGATGAGTCTTATTATCCTGAACTTCTGAAAGATGTGACAGATTTTCTGACACAGCTTACAGCCATGGGAATGATCACAGAAGATCTCCACCTGATTTCATCAATCCCTTCTGTCTCTATGATAATCGCAGGAATCTGCATAAAACTATACGGTTCTGCAGAACTGATTTCCCCAAATTTCAAACCTTTTTATCATGAATTTTCGGATGATGATACCTCACAGGAAATCGAACTGGTCACCACGCCTCCGCCCAGCCGTTGTTACGGACAGGTTCTTCTGCAGAATTCTGAAATGACTGTTTTTGAAAATCCCGACCGTTATGTTGTCCTTTTTCCACAGATGCAGAACCTTTACGAAGCTCATATGCTGAAAGATGGTACTTATGTACGGGTTTACTGCCACCCACAGGTTTCTGAAACAAATATAGAAAATTTATTTCACGCCATACGACTGTTTTTCCTTTTCACAGCACAAAGAAACGAACTGTTTGCAATCCACTCAGCTTCTGTTCTCTATCAGGGAAAAGCATGGCTGTTTTCCGGTCATTCCGGAATGGGAAAATCCACACACACTGCTCTGTGGCATGAGCTTTTTGACACACCGTACTTAAATGGAGACCTGAATCTTCTCGGATTGCATAAAGATCATATCATCGCCTATGGCATCCCCTGGTGCGGAACTTCCGGGATTTTTACTGCTGAAGCATATGAACTCGGAGGAATTATCCTCCTTGGGCGTGATCTGCAGACAGATTATCTGGAAGAGTTAAATCCTTCGGAAAAAATCCTCCGTGTCATGCAGCGCATGATCTCCCCTGCATGGACTGAACGCCAGCTTTCAAAAAATCTTTTCTTTGCCGGGGAAATCGCTGACCGCGTGCCGGTACTGCATCTTCTCTGTACAAAGAATTTTTCTGCCGCCTGCGTGATGAAAAATACCATTGATCAACTGGAGGAGCTGCAATGAAAGAAAAAATACTCCTGATCTGGAAGCACCTGAAACAGGGAACCCTGAAAAAAATGTGGAAACAGACATTATGGATCTATCAGTACGGCAGACGTTACTGGAAAGCCATGATTCTGTATACACTGCTTGGTCTGGTCGGAACAGGTGTCTCTCTGGTTTCCAGTCTGATTTCCAAAGATCTGGTAGATATTATTACCGGACACCAGACCGGGAAACTTATAAGTACCTTTGCCGCAATGATCGGCTTCTCTGTCGCAAACATTCTGGTTTCGCAGGCATCCGGATATGCCTCTACTTTCATTAACCTGAAGGTGGACTCCGAAATCAAGAACGACATCTTTGCCAAAATGCTGGTAACTGACTGGGAATCCCTGACCGATTACCACACCGGAGATCTGGTGACACGCTGGAGTTCCGATGCCTCCAATATTTCAAGCGGAATCCTGAACTGGATTCCCAACCTGATCATTTATACTTTTCGTTTTATCAGTGCACTGGCAATCGTGCTTTATTATGACCCTACTTTCGCACTTTTTGCTCTGCTTGGAATTCCCTTCAGTGCTCTGCTTTCAAAGCCGCTGCTGAAACGAATGCGTGATAACAATCAGAGAAGTGCAGCTATGAATGCAAAGCTTTATGGATTTAACCAGGAAGCTTTCTCCAATATCCAGACGATCAAGGCTTTCGACCTGATTCACTTTTATACAGAGAAACTGAAATCTCTTCAGAAAGATTATATTAACATGAGACTGGACTTCCAGAAGATGTCCATTCTGACTTCTGTTCTCATGTCCATTATCGGATTTATCGTATCCTACAGCTGTTATGGATGGGGAATTTACCGTGTATGGAGCAATGCAATCAGTTACGGAACTATGACCATGTTTCTGTCTTTGTCCGGTACATTGACAAGTTCGGTAAATTCTCTGGTAAGTCTGATTCCGTCAGCCATCTCACTGACTATTTCGGCAGGAAGACTGATGGATATCGTGGAAATGCCGCAAGAGGACTACAGTCAGGATTCTGCTGTACGCAACTTCGAAAAGCAGCATAAGTCAGAAGGAATCGGTCTGAACATGCAGGATCTCAGTTATACCTATCATAATGGTACTGCTGTTTTCGCCAATGCTTCCATAGAGGCTTATCCTCATGAGATCGTGGCTCTGGTAGGACCTTCCGGTGAAGGTAAGACAACTATGCTACGCCTGATCCTGTCTCTTCTGACACCGCAGGAGGGTTCTTCTCATATATGTGCCGGAGCAGATCATGAACACATGATTGATATGTCCCCTTCTACAAGGAAATTATTCTCCTATGTACCACAGGGAAATACAATGTTTTCAGGAACAATTGCAGAAAATATGCGAAATGTGAAACAGGATGCTACAGATGAAGAAATTATTGAAGCGCTGAAACTTGCCTGCGCATGGGATTTTGTGGAAAAACTCCCGGATGGAATTGAAAGCATCGTTAAGGAACGGGGCGGAGGTTTCTCCGAAGGTCAGGCACAGAGGCTCTCCATTGCCAGAGCATTACTGCGCAGATCACCGATCCTGCTGCTGGATGAGGCTACTTCCGCACTGGATGTAGCTACTGAGCGAAAAGTCCTGCGAAATATCATGCAGGATACCTATCCCAGAACCTGTATTGTAACCACACACAGACCTACGGTTCTGAATATCTGTAACAGGGTTTATGCAATACGGGATAAGAAATGTGAGATACTAAATGACGTGGAAATTCATGAAATGATACAGACATTTTAAAATTAATTTCAGAGATTGAGTTAAACACTCTAACTCAATCCCTTTTCCTGTCAGCCAGATATTCTCTTTAGTTCACAGAATAAGTAAATCCTGTCATCTTAAGATCATCAATGCTTGTTCCATGATCTATATGCACTCCAATAGTCAGTGGATTTGATGCTGTACTTGCAAATGTTAATGTTGCAGTATTACCTGCACAGGATGCCTTCACAGAAGCATCATCTGTCTCAATCTGATCTATTGTCTCATTAAAAGTGATATTTAAAGTAATTGTTCCATTAAGATCTGACCAGTCTGCCATTGCCAGACCCTTGCCGCCATTAGTTCCCCATCTGTCCCATACTCCATGATATGTTACATTTAATGTTCCATGGCTTGCACCACTTGCTGCATAAACACCCTCTGCCATTCCTGCGTCAACAGTTACTACCGGCTTCTTATATGTTTTCATAATTAATTATCCCTTCCTGAAATATGACCTTTACATTGGTTTTATCTTTTTCTTTATCTTATCCATATCCCCTCAGAAAGTCAAGTATGCTTACGCAAAACATACAGTTTTTTATTACAACTGGAAAACACTTCCTGTTGTCCTTTTGTTTTCTTAATGTTATAATACGCCTGTTCAGAACTTTATTTCTGAACATCAGCTATTTTTATAACAGGAATAAGGACAAATACTATGAATACCACAAAATCAGACCCAGTTAAAATCGATCTGGAGCAGCTTCTCCGGGAGGGAAATATTATCCGCATCAAGCCTCAGGGTTACAGCATGTACCCTCTCTTTATTCCCGAACGGGATGAAGCACTGATCCAGCAGACAGACTACACAGACTGCCACAGGAATGATGTAGTCCTCTACAGGCGTGATCAGGGCATCCTCGTGCTTCACCGCATCTGCCGGATAACATCTGACGGTTTTTATATGGTAGGCGACAACCAATACGAAGTGGAAGGTCCTCTGCGTCAGGATCAGATTATCGGAAAACTGATTGCTATAAATCGTAACAGCAGAGAATTTACTGTAGGAAATCCTTTCTACAAATTTGTTTCTTCCCTGTGGCTTTTTATGCTGCCTGTTCGCCCCTTCTGTTTTAAACTGTCAGCATTTCTCAGAAAGCTTCATCACTCATGATCATCCATTTTTCATAGGAGAATTCATTGACTTCTTCTGTTCTTCTTCCTGACGGAAGTACGAGATATTCATCCTCCAGTCTTCTGACTACATAACCTTCTGTCTTTTTCATTTTCCCTTTTTCTCTTCCTTTTCCTTTATTTCCACGCAATAACATGATATACTTACTATTATTTATTACTGCCATTCAATCTCTGAACGGTACCCATTTTACGCACTTTCAGGAGACCCCTATGGAACGAATATACAATACTTATCTGAAAATAATAAAAAATATCTGCACCGGTTCTGATCATTCTGTTTCCGTACATCCGGAAGACCTTCCTGCTCTGGCAAAGCTGGCACAGGAACATTGTACTGTCCCATTTGTACTGCCATATCTCCGGTCTGCTTCTGTCTATCCTGCCATGAAGCAGCAGGTAAAAGGCATGATGCTGGATTATTATCAGATTGAGCATTTCACCCGACTTACCGTCTCTCTTTTAAGAAAGAACAATATTGACTGTTATCTTCTGAAGGGTCTGAGTCTGGCTGACTGCTATCCGGTTCCTGAATATCGTAAGCTTGGAGATCTTGACCTATATCTGGCTGATCCTTCTGACCTCACCAGAGCACAGGCAATTCTTGAAAGCAACGGATATATCTCTGAGGATGAACTCAGTGACCACCATGTAACCTACCGTTATATATTTCCCAAAACCGGGCGCCGTTTTCTCCTGGAGCTTCACTATCGTGTAGTTGGCCAGTACCAGTACAGCCCCGCCAACAAACTTGTGGATTCTGTCTTCTCACCGAAATGTCTGAAAGCATCCACCCAGACAATCCACGGATATACTTACACAGTCCTGCCGCCTACAGAATATACTTTCTATATGCTTCATCATATGCTGAAGCATTATCTGTACAGCGGATTCGGTATCCGCCTTCTCTGTGATTTTACCTTTTATCTGAAGCGTCATGAAAAAGAAATCAATTTCCGGCAGATTCATGAATGGTGCAGAGAATCCCGCATCAGCCATCTGTACGAAATTATTCTGGAATGCTGCAGGAAATATCTGGGTCTTTCGGATTCTATAGACGCCAGGACACAGTACAATCCACACGACTGCCATGATTTCATAATACAGATTCTTAAAGACGGCGATATGGGAACCGATATTTCCCAGTCACTGGTTGGAAGCAGTTCGTATCAGAAGGTTAACTTCCTTACTTATTTCAAAGAAGGGCACATCCAGATGAAGGTCCGCTTTCCAAAAGCCAGCCATTATCCAGTCCTCTGGCCTGCACTCTGGTGTATCACATTTATCTGTTTTATCCGCAACACCTACACAGTACGAAATACAACATTCCACCAGACCCTTCACAGCTTTAAGAAAATCAATCAGAAGACAAAATTAATCCATATTTTTGAAAACAGTGACTCCTGACAAGGAGCCACTGTCTTTACTTTTTCCTTATTCCAGTATCAGAAAGTCTTTCATCTACCCGGCAGGAAACCAAGATCTTTATTCCCACAGACATCAACAGATACCACCTCCATTTCATTCCCAACGAAAATGTCCGGATCATAATCTTCCACAATTTTTGCGTGATCTGCAGTTTTTTCCTTCTGTCTGCCAACTCTGTAAAAGCCTTTCTCCCCATCGGATTGCTTCCATATTTCTTAAGAACCTTTCTGACAGCCCACAGAGATTTTTTATGCTGCATATATTCCATTTTTCCGTCAAAAAATGCCGCAAAAATAAGCAAATATCCAATCAGTGAAGTATATTCTTTCGGATCCTTGTCTTTTTTCTCTATCCAGCTTTTCAGTTCATATACAAGTTTGAACCAGTTTTCTACAGAATCCGGACGATACTGCCAGGAAACTGACATATCATTTTTTCTGTAAATATACCCTATATCTTCCAGAAATGCATACTTCGCATCACAGATATGACATTGCATATTAAACAGTTTATCTTCTGCATAAGAAAGATCCGCAAAATAAATCTGATGATTTCTCAGGAACTCTCTTCTGTATAATTTCCCCCACGCATAAGAAAGTGTTCCTACTGAGAAAAATCCCTGAAATCTGAATTCTTCAGATGATGGACTACATAATGCAAATGCTTGATGTTTAGTAGCCGGCAATATTTTATCTTTCCACAATCTTGCATAATTGCTGACAACAATATCCGCATCTGTCTGCTCTGCAAGATTTATATATTTACAGAATATGTCCTTATCAGGAAGATAATCATCTGCATCGGCAAACACAATGTAGTCACCCTTCGCAAGCTTCAGCCCTCTGTTTCTTGAAGCTCCTGGACCCTTTCCCGATCCTTCAATCATATGGATCTCCGGGTATTTTGCTTCATATTTCTGTATAATATCAGGACTTCTGTCCTTTGATCCATTATCTATCAATATAATTTCAAGATTTTTATAACTCTGCTTTATAATACTGTCCAGAGTTTCTCTGATGTACTTTTCTGCATTGTATACAGGTATGATCACAGAAATCTTTTTCTGCTGTTTTTCCAAAGCTGTCATCTTTTATCTCCTATAAAAACTTTTTCTACAATTTTTTTCAGTAAATTCCATAATACTTTCCACTCTGCAGTTCTCCTGTAGACAAACCACAATAAAATATTCGGCACAATCAGGCAGATTCCCAGTCTGCATACCAGAATCATAAATGCCTGTCCGGAAATAAATCTGCAAAAATATTCCGTTATTCCCCATACTGCAGCCATCACCCCCAGATATCCTGCATATTTTACAAAGAAACCGGTAACAGGCTTTTTCAGTCTGTATTTATAAATCACATAGGGTTCTACCCATACAGAAGTAAATACTGTACTGCAGAATGTACCTGCAAATACTCCTGCCACACCAAAATGTGTAACCAACAGAATGGAAATTACCAGATTTAACACTGCTTCAGCTATCGCTTTGTATCGATCATTCCAGAACAGTCCCATAGATTCCTTAAAAATCAGCACTGCACGTCTCATCCCATTAATAAAAAAATTAATACACAGTATCAAAACAATTTCCTTTGGAAATAAATATTTTTTACCAAATGCCAGCTTCACAAAAGGATTCAGCAGTTCCAGCAAACAGACACCTGCAAAACCAAACAGCCAGTACCCTATAAAAAACAGACTGTTAAAAATCCGTCCTATCTTTTCGTTCTCTTCCGTCACACCAAGATTTCCCACACTTGCCGCAACTCCCAGCATTGCCTGCTCCAGAACCTGCCTGACTGATCCTATGATCAGATAATAATTGGAATAAATCCCTGCACTGATAATTCCCACAAAACTTGAGATCAGCAGATTATCTGTATTATTTACTACTACATTACCAATTTTATGCATCAGCATTGCCTTTACATTCCTTAAAATATCATGACGTTCTTCCTGTGGAAGCTGCTCCTTACACGGTTCTTTCAGATATGGGAACAGCCTGTCTGCCTTTCGGGACATACAGATATTTCCGATTATGGTACATACAACCGCAATAACAAGAAACAGGATAAAGTTTCGTGTCAAAAACAATACTATAATCTGAAGGATATCTTGTAGTACAAGAAAACCATTATGATACATCACCGTAATATAATTCATCTGATGGGCATCTACCAGTGTTTTTTTATAAATCAATAAATACGAAACAACGGAATTAAGCAGATACAGAAGATAAATTATAATCAGATGATTCACATCTGGACGATCCTTCATCAAAATATCCAAAAATGGTATCAGGCATAAGCCGGCAAGCACAACAAAGCCCGCTGTTATCCTGTAGAAATTCCGAAACATCCGCATCAGGATCTGTTGTTTTTTTATATCTCTTCTGGCTATAGGAGCGTAAAGAGCATATGTGATTGCTGTTCCGACCCCAAGTTCTGACAAAGACAATATATTTAATATATCTGTAAACAAACCATTAATTCCTACATAACCTTCACTGAGAGTCCTGGTAAAAACAACTCTTGTAAAAAAACCCATAAAAATTGCCAATGTCTGTGCCAAAAAAGCTACCGTCGTATTCATAACAGAATATTCTGTCCTTGATTTCTGTTTCACTCTTCACTTATCCTTTCTTTTTGGTTATAATACATTATAGTCAATTCATAGTTATATGTATAGATATTTTCAAGTATAAGGAGCAAATATTCATGAAAAAAAAATCATCAATCATCCTGCACAGTCTTTTTTTTGTTATCTGCTCGGTGCTGGCTGTATTATGTCTCTACCACATAATCTCCATCAGACGGCTAAATGTAAAATACACTCCTGCAATGACAGAAGAATCCTCCCGTGAACTGGACAACCCATATCGTGGTTTCTATCAGTTGAGCGGATACATTCTTTCAGATAAGCAGAAGCCGGAGAAATCTGCTGACTGGTGCAGAAAAAGTTGCGCTTCCAATCCATATCCTCTGATGCTTCTGGAGATTAATCTGAAAAATTACTCCAATACCAGCATAAGCACAAATGCCAAAAATCAGTTGGATAAAATACTGGAAGAATGTGTTCGGGCAAAAAAACAAGTTATCCTCCGTTTTCTGTATGACTGGGATGGACAGGCTCTGTCCACGGAACCATCTGACCTGCCTCAGATAAAGAATCATATTTCCCAGATTTCTTCTACTGTCAACAAATATGCAGACTGTGTTTATATTCTTCAGGGTACTCTGACAGGAAATACTGGAGAAATGAATCATTCCAATTACGGAGATATTAATCAGATAAGACAGATTATAGAAGCACTTGATCAGAATATTTCCTCTGATATTTTTCTGGCAGTCCGCACTCCTGGTCAGCTGCGTGGCATACTCCGCACCAGAACGCCCCTGTCCAGTACAGATGCCGGCAATGGCAGCCTGCAGGCAAGACTCAGTCTTTTTAATGACGGCATGCTTGGTTCTGTTTATGATCTGGGTACTTACGATGATACCCCTTTACAGCCGGACAGTAATCTGGATGAGCAAGGCACACGAAGTGAGGAACTTCTTTTCCAGTACAAACTCTGCCAATATGTTCCTAATGGGGGTGAGGTTACAGTTGATAATGAATATAACGATCTGAACAATGCGATTGCCGACCTTTCACAGATGCATATATCTTACCTGAATTCCGAACACGATACCGCAGTTCTGTATAAATGGAAGAATTCCACTTATACAGGATCACGGACAGACGTTTTTTCCGGATGTACAGGGTACGATTATATAAGTACACACCTTGGTTATCGGTATGTTATGAAAGAATCCTCTGTTGATTTTCACTCCGACCTGAGTGACACAGCCTCTCTTTATATAACAATTGCAAACACAGGATTTTCTTCCGCATATACCAGATTCGATACTGTTCTGTTCCTCACTGATGAAAGTACCGGAAAATCAAAGAAAATAGAAACAAATATTGACAACCGTACCATAGCAGGCAATGACTGCTCCACATTTAAAACAGATCTGGATATCCGTTCCCTGAGAAAAGGAACTTACTCCATTTCACTGCGTATGGAAGATCCATACACAGAAAATTCTATCCACTTTGCCAATCAGGGGGCAGAAAACAGCAAGACAGTTCCTGTAGGTACTCTTATTCTTCACTAAGATAAATTTTTCCACAGTGCAGACTTCCCAGGTAAAGGGTGTCTGTACTGTTTTTATTTGCAAAATGAATGATCCGTCCATCTTTTTTTCTCTGAAGTTTCAAGGATACTCTGCCCTCCATTAATTTAATCACTGTTTTTCCACATATTCTGGTTCCTGCCTGGATTTTTCTCATATCCATGGATATCGGAACTTCTCTGGTCTCATTCCTGTTTTTCATTATCAGAAACAATTCTGTTTCCTGAAATACCCTTCCAAACCCGGTATTCTCAATTTCAAACATAAATTCTGCTCTTCCTCTTCGAATCGGTTTCAACTCCACAGTTCGCACTACAAGCCGATATCCCAGGTGTTCTCCTATATACTCATAGAGGCTGTATCCCTTCCATATTTTCAAATTATCAAATCCATCCCACGATATACTTTTCCATAAATCCAGTGCTTTCATATCATGGGTACTGTCCAAATAAGTAATATGCATCTTTTTTAACTCGTTGACTATGAACTTTGCCTCATACATTCTGTCGTTCTCAGTACAGGCTACTACTTCTCCACCACATGGCATATCTTCCGTAAGACAATTAACAAATTCCATTTCCTCTTTTCTTGTCCACGCCTGTGCCCAGCCTGCCGCCTCCCTGAGTTCAGTTCCAAAGGTTCCCAGATGAGTCATGGAACCCAGAATCCCATCATCAAATAATGCCAGATGCGCATATTTCTTTTGTCTGAATTCTTTTTCACTTCTCAAAGTTCTCCACTGCGCCGGAGTACGTACAGCAAGATATATCTCATCTCCCAAATACTGCCGCATACAGTTCCACATTCGATTGATACACTCTGGTGACAGATATCTGGAATCATGCATTTCTCCCCAGCTTCCGACAAGCATCCCCTGGAAGATGAATACCGAATGTTGCATATCCCGGAGCAAACCACCAATCTGCTGTAAATGCTCCAGCACCTGTTCAAAACTATCCGGCTCACATTCACGCCCTTTTCCTTCCCGATCATAAACCGGCCGCAGAATCACATCTTTTTTGTAATACATAAAAAAACTGAGAATGCTTCTGATATTATTCAGGGCATTCTCATCCAGTTGCATACTGCGATATATACTGATATCCAGCAATACCAGTGCAAGAAGTTCTCCATCTCTCAGACTCCATCTCAGTTCTTCTGGATTTATGGAATCCTGAACAACAAACGTATAGATTCCATACCATCCTCTGCCTGGATTTTCCAGACAGACATTACTCTCGATGAGTTCCACCTGTTGGAATACCCAGTTGTTTTTATTCATTATATTTTTCCAGCTCACGTATTTTATCCTCATCCATCTTAAGAATCTTTTCCCTGATCCACACAGTCAGAATAGAAACAGTCATCCTGAACATATAGACGATCGGTTTAAGGCCGGAATGCATACTGACACCGGCAGTTCTGACATGCATCACTGCCGGAATCTCTCTGACTCTGAATCCAAGCAGCAACATCTGCATAAGCATATTTGCATCTGGATATTTGTCATCAAAATTATTATATTTTGAATAAAAAAGAAAAGTTTTCCAGTTCAGTCCCTGAAGACCTGTAGTCGGATCTGTTATTTTTTTCCCTGTTCCAAGTTTCAGAATTGCACGAAACCATACAAATGCAATTTTCTTTGCCCATGAGACCGTATATTCAGAACTTCCTTCCATAAATCTTGAACCAAGGACAATATCCGGCAATTTCCCATTCTCATCCTCTTTCTGCAATTCCTTATAGATTTCCAGAAGGTTACATACGTCATGCTGACCGTCTGCATCCATTTGTATAACATAGCTGTATCCTTTGCGCACCGCATATTTATAACCAAGCTGCAGACCACTCCCATAACCCAGATTAAATACATTGGTAATCACCGTATGGTTTCTCTTTTTAGTCACATGATTTGTCTCATCCTGAGACGCATCATTCACGACCAGTATATCTGCAAACTGTGTAATCTCCGGCTGTTCCAGTTTTTCCAGAAGCGGTACAATGTTTTTTTCCTCATTATATGCCGGAATAATAATTAAAACTGCTTTTTTTGATTCTTTTCTGACGTTCTCTCTGTTATCCATAGATGCCTCTCTCTCTTCTTATACTATCTCAAACAGTTTCAAGATATCTCCCTGTTCATCGGATATCCGGACTGTAGCTTTTTTTCCATATTCTCTGCATTTCTCTTCATTTCCCAGCAGTTCAGCTATCTTCCTGCTGATATCCTCCGGTGAAAGCTGACACAGTATACCATCCGTCCCATTCTCCACCTGTTCCCGGTTTCCGCTGCAATCAGATACCAGAATCGTACAGCCCAGAACCTGAGCTTCCTGTATTGCAATACTTTTCCCCTCAAACCGGGTCGCATGCACATACAGATCACATTGCTTATAATATGGATAAGGATTCTCCTTCGCACCCAGCAACAGAAAATCTTCCTTCAGTCCAAGACTGTCTATTTTCTGCTGAAGCTTATTTCGTAATTCTCCCTCGCCCAGAACATACCAGCGTGCTTTTATCCCCTGATCCTTCAGGAGCTTCATCGCATCAACAGCTACTTCATACGCTTTCTGTGCAGTCAGCCTTCCCACTGTCAGTATACGCTTTCCGGTGTATGTATCACTGAATCCACCGGGAAGTTCTGATTTTCTGTATATTTCCTCTCTGTCGATCAGATTATGGAAAATAAAGGTTTTATTCCGGCATTCCGGATATACACTGTCAAATACACTCTTTACTTCCCCTGATACTGTAAAGATCCTGTCAAAGTCCAGGTAACAGTCCCTGTCCAGTCCTCTGCTGTAGCCTGCATATTTATAATCAACATGCAGGAATGTGAACTTCTTCCTGGCCTTAACATGATCATGGACAAAATATGTAGCCCCACCTTCCAGATAAGCAACTGCCATATCATAGCTTTTATTCAGTTTCATACCACTGTCTGACATGATACGCCATAAAAACTTGTCCGGATATATTTTTTTTCTGCCAAGCATGGAAAACGTATTTTTTATAAGATATGGTATATTTTTCAATAATGCCCTGTGTATAAATAATCGTCTGAGAACCTTTCTGTTCAATTCTTTCTTTCCCTCTGCTGAAAGAACTGATTCTGCCGTATAGTCCCTGTTCAGAATATTTACATAATCCGGCACCTGACTGATCAGTTCTCCCTGTCCCAGAAGCACGTACAGATCCACCTCATACCGGTCCGGGGTAAATCTTTTGAGCAGTTCCAGTAATGCCTTCTCTGCACCTGCACCTCCAAGAGTATTAATTACAAACAGTATTCTTTTCATATTTTTATTTTTCTTTCTCTAATTTTTCCAGTTCTTTGATGATTTTCTCGTAATCATTGTTTAATAAAGAAACCTGCATGGCAAGCTCCCGATTTTTTCTTTTCAGGATAGAAACCTGCGTACTGATAAACCATAATCCCCACAGAACACCTGACACAATTATTATAGTCAGAATCAGTCCGCGTGTACTGACATAACGCTTCATCTGAGATGGATTTAAAAGTGCACCTGAAAGAATCATTAATGCAAACAAAAACACCCATGCAAGACAAAATGGTTCTGTCATCTTTCTCTTTGCAAGTGACAGAATTGCCCTCACAACCATAAACACTCCTGATACGATCACAAATAACCTCAGTATATCTCCCACTTCCATTTTTTTCTTTCGTTCCTTTCTTACTATTCATATCTGTCAAATACTTTTGGTGACGGACAATCACCTTTTTTCTTCTTCAGCAGATGACCGTTACAAAATATATGGACATCCAGATGTTTCTCCATCCACCGAAGTCTTCCATAAGCCACTGTCCATCCGGCAAAGCTCCCGACAACAAGCCCCGCCCCATACCATATCTCTGTAAAATGAGAAGATATTATACTTCCCACCAGTGTGATAAGGCAAAACACCAGTCCCGTCAATACGCAACCCTTCATGTCATTAAAATAATACATGAAAATAATCTCCGCATACATCAGAAACAAGATAAAATATCCTGACGCCAGACAGGGATATATCCTCATTGTCATTCCTCCAAAACCAAGCTGCGGAAGAAAAATCATACAGATCAGAAAGATCACCAGCGTAATAATAAACTGCACTCTGGCAAGACTCATAAGCTCTTCGGAAAGAGCACGGAACATCCCCTTCTTTGTAATATCAATATCAGTTCCTCTTCCACCGATAACGGCTTCTGAGTATGCTTTATATCTGCCATGAAAATACATCTCAACTCTACTGATAAAGATAACACTTGCAGAGATATTTGTAAACATTGCAAGACAGGTTGCCATATCATATGTTATCACACATACAAAAGATTTTACTACTATCATGTGAAGATCTGTTGTCCAGAAAACAAAATTGTGTACATAAAGTCCTAAAGTGTAAAGAAAATTTGTAACCACCAACGGCCAATATTCCTTAAAATAGACCAGAACCTGTCTGTATTTTCCACTGTTTTCCTTAAAATAATTCCGGACTACCGACATTTCCAGACAGGCGATCAGCCAAAATCCAATTGTCAACGAAAACAGCATTCCATATGTAATACCCCAATGAAATACTTTTACAAGCAGAAAAGATAAAAACACTGTCACTGTCATACCAACGGCAAAGAAGAATGATATTTTTTTGTAATCCTTACAGATAGACAGGTACAACATAGAATAGAACACAAGAACCAGGGCAATGTATCCGCAATAACCTGTAAAAACATAAATAATATCCACTTTTCCAACCAGATACTCCCGGATACAGAATGGAATTCCCACAAGAGCACTCAGTGAAATATTCAAAAGCATGCCCACATAATAGCACGGCAAAATATCTTCATATGTCTCTTCATAGATCACATCTGACATATATTTGGATAATACAGAGTTAAATGGAGACGCCGTAAGCAAGGAAAAAATAAATATATACAGAACCGTACAGGAAAACAGTTCTCTTGTAACATAACCTACTGAAGAGAAATCCAGAAAATACTCCATGATCATAAGCGCACCGATCACCATCAGCATGGGGGCGATTGTAACGACCATACTGTATCCCGCACCTATGATATCAGTAGTCAGCGTATTCTTTTTATAGATATTTGTAAGTTTTACACCTATTCCTGCCATATGTCCCCTCCATCCCGTAATTGCTTATCTTATGTTTGTTATCCCGATCTCAGTCACATTATGCTTTCATTTACATCATCTTTTCATACACACTGATCTGAAAGGGTTCCTCTGACCACGAAAGATTCTGTCTATCTGAAAATCCTTTGTATATTTCTCTGTATACTTCCTTCATCTGATCAATCCTGTAAAGTGCATTTACACGTCTGTATCCTGCTTCTCCCATACGCCTTCTGTCTTTCTCATTTACAGACATGGTAACCATTGCATGGGCGATCTCTTCTATATTCATAATGTGTGTGAGGATTCCCGCTTCCCCAAATCCGTCATTATTTCCATAGATCAGTTCCCTGCAATTTCCCACATCTGTGGCAATTACAGGTTTGTGAGCCGCATAACTCTCAAGGATTGTCAAAGGCTGTCCTTCACTGATACTGGTAAGCAGTGTGAAATCCATCTTGCCCAGATAATCCTTTACATTAACCCTTCCTGTGAATTCCACATCCTGAACCCCAAGGGATTCTACCAGATCATAACATTCTTTTGCATATTTTTTATCTTCATCTGCCGGTCCCATAATCCAGAGCTTCATATTTTTTACTTTTTTTTTGGCAAAAGCAAATGCCTGTATCATGGTTTTAACATCTTTGATAGGAGTTACACGAAGTACAGCCCCGGCATTGATAAACTGCTTCTCTTCTTCTGTCTTGCCGGGAAGATCAGCAAGCGTCTGTGTATTGATCCCATTTGGTGTCACCCTGATTTTCTCAGGCGGACATCCCAATTCTATCTGCAGGTCCTTTGCATGGTCATACAGACAGGTTACCATATCTGCCTTTTCATATGCAAGAAGTGACATCTTCTTAAACTGTTCAATCCAGATATTCTTATATACTCCCCTTACCCAGGAAGCTTTGATCAGTTCTTCCTCCCTTTCTCTGGTATAAATTCCATGCTCGGAGATCAGTAATGAACTTCCATGAAAATGTTTTGCCATACTTCCAAGAATTCCAGAATAACCGGTGGCCACACAATGATACAAATCCGCCTTCGGTACATCCATTCTCAGTGCCCAGAACATCGGCAGATAAATGGATCGCAGCGTCCAGAGGAAATCCGAGAAATTAATATTTGAATAATTACGGTCATAGCACTCCCTGGCAATCCTGAAGAAATCCTCCCCCATAAGAAAATCATCTACAGAAAGATGCTTTCTGTGAAACAGGTCAAAAATCACACCCCAGTCTGTCCTCCGGTTCAGCACCATATTCAGCATTTCGTCATATTCTTTATGAGAGAGATGGACTTGCCTTAAAGATTTTCTTTTTCTGTTTCCGCTTTCCCATTCACAGTCATCCAGATATACTTCATAAACCTGTGTAAGGTTTTCCGGCAGCTCATAGACAAATTTCCCCCTGAAGGATCTGTTCGCCACAATTGCCAGCAATATAAATTCTACATTCGGAAAAGATCTGATCAGACTGTTGATCCAGCCGGAAACACCTCCGACCACATATGGGTAACAGCCCTCTGCCACAATACAAACTTTCATACTTTTCTGCTCATTTCCTCTCTGTCATAACAGCTATCTGTCATAATGAAGTCCTGATGTTTTTATCTGAATCTTCACAGTAGTATCCTGCGCCTGGATCAGATAAGTTCCATCTTCTATTTCCTTTTCTGTACCGCCTTCTATTTCTGCGATTTCTTCTCCATGCGTCCTGAGAAGAAACCAGCTTCCTTTCTCAGAAGTTTCCAACGTAATCTCATTCTCTGTTCTGGACTCTGAGAAATCCAGATTCAGAAAAGTTCTGATTCTAGTGTTGCTTTCTGAAAGAGTCATACTGTCAAAGCCTGTAAATTTTTTCCAATAGGTAAGAATATTACTGGAAAAATGCTTCTGCATAATCTGCCATCTGTCAGTTTTCTGCTGCGGCCAGAAAATATCATGCATATTTAACATAACATTCGTATATGCCAGCGAACTCTGGATACTTCTCATCCGAATATCATCACTATAACTGTAATTCATCCCATCACTTGTCACAGACTGTAAAGTTACAGAATCCGTACAATAAGAAACCACCGGCTCTTTCTCTGTATATTCACATACCAGTGTACTTACATTTTTCAACAATTCAGTATTCATCAATCCTGTTATCGTATCCAAATCCCTTTCTTCCGCAAAAGCAGCTCCATATTTATAACTGCTGTCCGATTTCTGAAAAAAGTCTGCATCCTGATCCAGTTTTTCCCGCAAAGAACCTGCATTTTTATACTCAAGAGAAAGTCCTACTTCCGCTTCCTGCTCTTTCATCTGCTTCAGGTAAAATATCATATCTTTTGTATCCGGCTCTATACCATCTTCATAATCTGCCTGTGGCTGCATAAAGCAGGTCATTTTCAGCTTTCCTTTTTCTACAATGGATATCAGTGATGGCCACATAATATCTCTGGTCATACCTGTCACAGACTGACTGTACAGTTTCATCATTTCTTCATCATTCTCATCTGCAAATGCCGGAAAATTGATCATTGAGAGATTCTGGGCATTTACTACCGGATAAATATAATACTCAGAAGCCTCTGTTATCATACCATTCAACAGTCCCAGTGCTGTGCTGTCCTTCATATAGTCTCCCACTATACAAAAAACACTTCCACCCTTGATTCCATTTCTCCACAAAATCGTAGGAAGATCTTCATTCTCCACCTGAGTTTTTTGTTTACTATGATCCAAAAGTCCGACCATATATGTTTTCGTACCGCTTCCTACCTGATACCATGGTATCTCCAGCTGCAGATCCTGACGTTCTTTCTCTTCTTTTTCCTTCGGAGTTTCATAGACTACTTCTCCGCCCAGCAGAAGACCTTCAAAAAGTTTCACACCTGTCAGTTTTGTTTTCTCAGACACAACCTTATAAATCCCCAGAAAATCCATCAGTTCCTGATTTTTTTCAATATTCTTTGGATTTTCCAGACATCCAAAAACAATGATCACACCTTTTTGTTCCAGTTTCTCTAATTTTTCCAGATTATCACCAAGTGCATATTTCTCTGATTCCAGTATCAGCATCCCCGGCAATGCCTTATCATTCTCCTGGTAATCCTCCAGATTTCTGCACTGTGCCATATCCCACTTTGCATAAATGCACCATCTGCTTACGGCTGTAGCCATATCCGATGAACTGTCTCCTACAAAAAGGGCATAGCTTCTGTCTGTTGTTCTGACAGCCACAGGATCTATCTGTTTATTTTTCCAGACATTTTTACCATCTTTCTGCCTTGTCGTGAAATTTGAATTTACATCATATGTGTTCTGTCTGTCTCTGATAACCATAGAAAACTGAAACAAAAACAAAAGAACAAACATCATGATTGTAATACTGAAAAAATTTCTTTTGGAAACCATTATATTAATTTTTATCCTCCTGTGTCCGGAACTGATTATAACCGTAATCTATTGCAAAATTATACTGATGATACATATTTTGTGGCATTACATAACACACAAAATCTTCTGATTCATAATATACCTTCATATCATTGGGATATCTCTCCTTAAATGCCTGTGCCCAGTAATACATCCGGGACATCAGAATCCATCTTCCCTCCCCTTGATACATAGTTATTCCACCTGAATTTGGTAATGACTGGCTGGCTGCCTTTTTCGAAATGGACTGACCACTGCCTGAGTAAAGTACCGCATAATTCAGCGGGATTTTTTCTATAAAGAAGTATACATTCTTTGTCGGAATAATCAATTTAGTGTCTTTATTCATATACTCCATATTTCGAAGGAAGCTAATTGTCTCGTAATGCCAGCCATGATCAAGCCCCATCTGTGTCTCATCATTTGCTGATACAATCGTCCATGTCTTGTCTTCATTTTCTTTAATAATATTCGACAGACACGTCAATGCTCCATTAGATACATAATCTGAACCAAATCCCGGCATTTTGATCATTCCCTGATGGATCATACTCCCAACAATGGACACAGTCAAGATAAAAGATAACACATTTCGCGGAATTGTAAATAAACGACGCATAAAAATCAGATAAAGAATTCCATCCACCAGAACTGTCAGCGTTAATATCAGAAGATACACATAATAAATACTACATCTGGCAGGATCCATCAGCATCGGAAGTCCGAGCCCTGATGCACAGAGCAGCAATGTGAGAATTCCCATACAGAATCCTGCTGACATAAGCATCTCACCATAAGTAGTCTTTCGCAGGATAATAAATATCAGACCAAGCAGAATGACAACTGCAATTCCGATAAGTACCGCATATGCACACCATTGTTTCGGCAAGTTTATGATAAATTCCCCGATACGCTGAGCCATCATATTCCAGATGTTTTTTATTTTCTCCGAAATTTCTCTGACTTTATCTGCAAAAGTGGATTCAGGAGTTTCCGTCATAGCAGGAATCCTTTTTGTCTTCATTGATTTCGCATTATTACTTTTAATATTATTCTTCGAGTTTTCATTCAGACGCGCTGCCATCTCTTCCATGGTTATATTCTGGATTGTTTTATCCTCTGAAGAAGCTTCTTTATCCTCAGTATCTGATTTGCCACCATTGATGACGCTTAATCCCCAGCCAAGTGAGCCCTGCAGAGGTGTTCCTCCTGCAAATGCAATCCCCATAGGAAGCACAGCCAGAAATACACTGATAATACCAGTCATCATAATTCGTTTAAAATACTCTTTATTCAGAAAGCGCGGACAAAAACCGACAGCAATTCCAATACAGCAAAGCCCTGCAATCATAGTTCCATAAAAATGAATCGCCAGAGTCAGCGAAAAAGCCAGCGCAAAGCATCCTGAGAGCAGCTTTGTTTCTCTGGTTTTCAGTTTCTCCTTCTCTGTCTGAAAAAACCTGATCAGGAAGTAAACAGACGGAATCACAAAAATCATTCCGAATTCCTGGGGCAGTGATGCCCCAAAACGACTATATGTCTGTTTTGCCCAGAGATTTCCCAATATATATACAAGCACTCCTGCATATGGCAGATACAATGATCTGCATAACAATTTCATCACAGCAAGAAGTACCATGTGAATAAACAATACCTGTACAAGATAGAACACACACAGAATCGCATACGTATCAACCCTGAAAACTGTATGAAGATAATATATCATACAGTGAAATCCAAACGGATATACACCATCGGAAAAAAGATTTCCTCTGACCATCTCATTAATCCAGTTCAAATGTACCGGTATATCTGAAGCACAATATCCATAAGTGAGCAACAGGTTTCTTCCATAAATCCAGAACAAAGCTATAATAACTGCCCCTACCAGAATCCACTGAAGCGTATTACAGATTACTTTGTAATAAAACAGACGGACTGAGCGTTTTAATACTGTCTTAATCCTGTTACAGACTCTGTATAAAGCCCCCCTCATTCCCATACTTCCCTGAAGTATTTTCTTACAGATAATTCCTGTCTTTATGCAGAGTTCTCTTAGAGAAACCCTGTTCACCCTGCTCCAGATCAGAATCCCTGGTACAGCAGTAAACAATACAAGTGCCCAGAAACCTGAAATATGCAAAAGCTGGACTGCAAACACAATATTTATAATATAAAAATTTCCAAATGTATAACACATCAGAAACTGCTCTGACAGTCCTCTGCCTACCAGTATCCGACGAAACATAATCGCAGGTAACAAAACTGTTAAACCTGTATAAGCAGCAAATATACCTGCAAATCTTAATATAACCAGAGTTGTCATTGACATATCTGTTCATCCTTTTACTCTACATAAATGTTCTGATCAGTTCAAGGGTTTCATTATCAATCGCAATATCCGAATCTCGAAGTTCCTGCATAACCTGAAAGAACTTCTCTTTCTTTCCACATGAGAAATAGAGTTTCATCTGACAGGTATAGCTAGACAAAACTCTCGGATATTGTTCCATTGCCCGGTCACACCACAGTGTGCATTTCTCATAATCCTTTACTTCCAACAGGCGCTGGCAGACCTTTTCATAGACAGTACTGCTGATTTTTATCTTATCAAATTCCCAGGCTTTTTGCAACACCTCCTGCATCCTCTCTGCCATGGAACGCTGTTCCAGATTTGTAAGTACCTGCTGTTCCAGAATCGGATTCATATATTCAACAAGTTTTATACAATTTTCCACCTGCTGTTCATTTTCTTCCTGGCATAAAAGATAATCTGTCTGTACTTTACTTCGAAAATCATTCAATACATCCTGAAGAACAGATGCTGCATAATGGGCAGTCTCTGAATCCTCGCTGTTTAATGCCAGATTAATCGCCGCAAGAGAATTGCGGTAATCTCCTCTGATCACATTCAGCATCAAAGTACGAAGGCTCTTCTTATCTGTAACTTCCAGGGCTTCTTCCAAAGAGACCATATTTCTCTCCATTTCCTCATCAGGACGGAGGAAATTCTCTTTCCTGTCTTTGCTAAATACAACGTCCGACAAATCCATACCCTGGGAAGAAAATAACTTAAAAAGCAGGAATGACAGGAATACAAACGCAGGACCTGTCACCGGACATAAAAGCATCATAACTGCCTTCATCCATACACTTCCGATTTTTTCTTTTCTGCAGATATAATTCCAGATCAGATAGAACACAACCACGATCAGATTTATGATCAGCAGGAAAATAAACAACTTCATTCTCTGTGACATACTGACATCATCTCCACGTATTCTGTTTTATAGCCATTCTTCTCAAATCTGTCCTGTACAATAACAGCACCCTCTCTGGTTGTGTTGGTAAGCAGGACATACAGATTTCCATCAGGCAGCATTCCCATGTAATCACTGTCCCTCATATATCCGGACATCTGCTCATCCGTTTTTTGATATTCCAAGTTCTGAACATCTACTTTAATTAATACACATTCTACAAGATTTTTCAGTTTTGCCTTCATATATGCCTGAACCAGGGACTCAAATGCTTCCGGTTCCAGGATTCTGGAATTCTGGCTATAACGCTTCTCTTCCAGTGCCTGCATATATCTCTGTGCCCTGAGGACTGCATTCTGAATCAGATAGCTGACGACTGTAAGAAAATTGGCTTGTCCAAGGGTCATTTTTTCCCAGCTTAGTCCCCACATCATAACGATCATCTGTACCTCTTCACCTTCGTAGATTCCTCTTGCCATAAGTGGATACTGCTCATCCATTTTCTTATTAATATATACCTTCTGCTCTTTTAATGCATCATAAATGTCCGTCATCTCCCTGTAACGGATTGAATTTCCAAGACTTCTCGCCTTTTGGGAACTTGCAGAAAAGATACGGGCATAATCTTTACTGACCACATTATAGAGGGCTACATCCTTTGTCTTCATAAGTTTTTCCAGCATTTCCACTGCATAGAAAATAACCTCATCCGGCATACGCTGTTCCAGTCCTGCTGTAATGCTGTAAATTTTACCGATACTGTCCTTATGGTCGATCAGCTGCTGCTCCATGACCTCTTTTACACGGACATTACTTTCATTAATATCCTGGATATTCACAATCTGTCTGTGCAAATGTTCTTCCAGTTCCTGACTCTCCAGGCGCATGATACGTATCTGGTCTCTCATATATCCTACTACAAGCCCCAGGATAAAAAGCTGTGCGATCCAGACATAAGTGTTATAATCTATCAGTACCTCAAAACTACTTCTGGTATACATCTGCCGGAACATATAACCTGCAACTGCCAATATTGCAGAAAACGTCGCCTGCTGCTGCCCATATACAATTGCAAATAGCAGCACATACAAAAGAAACGGATCCAGATTTGCAAAATATTCACTGCCCACAGTCCTGTTATTCATCATGAAAAACGGAACAAAACATACCAGATTCTCGAAAAACGGAAAAAGTGTCCTGATCAGCCATTTCCATTTTTCATAAAGCTTTTTCCACCATGAAAGCTTTAAGTCATCCCCCTTCAGGAAAACTGATTCATGTTTCTTCATATAAGAAACCATGTCTTTTATATTCTTCTCAAGATTACCAAATGCATGAACTCCAAATTCTCTTTCAAAACGATTGCCCGACAAAACACATCTTCCATTACTGTCGGAAAAAGCGACAATATTCGATTCGATTTCCATAGCTTTCTGAATCATAGCTGCAAGTTTTACTTCACTTACTACATCATTAGAAGATAAATTATAAAGACTATATTTGTGGTTGCTGGTTTTTATAAACTGGTAAATATACTCTACTGCATCATTTTCATAGAGAAGTGAAAATGTATGGTCTGTTTTTGCCTTAATATGCCCGTCACACATGCAGTTCAGACACATATCTGCACAAATATTATTTACGTCTTTTCTCTCTTTCGGAATATTGTAGAGATGATCCAGACGCAGAGTTATAATATCCAGACCTCTGTTCACCCTAAAGTTCTCACAGATGTTTTCTGCCTGTGACAGTGCACCTGCTCTGATTCCCACTCCGGAAAAGGGTTCTTCTTCCTTTATATCTTCCGTATAATTTCCGTTATAAATTTCGTCAGAAGAAAGAAAGATTAATCTCTTTTTATTGGTCATTGAATAAGATACCAGAATGTTAACAAGATGGGAAATAAAAGGAACTGTCTCTCTTTCCTCTCCATCCCAATGGTAATTTGTATCAAATGCACCCATAAGAATGGTTACATCTGCATTTACACTTTCCAAAATGTCATTCAGATTCTCGCAATCATAAGAAAACTCATATTTTTCAAATACTCTTTCATATTTATTATGTCTATACTTATCTCCAGTCAGCAGACAAACTCTGTGTCCCTCTTTTCTTAATTTCAGGATCATACTGTTTATCAGGCTGCAGGAGCCTCCGACCAGCAGAATATTCATTTTTATACCTTTCTTATCTTAATTTTGTAACTCAAGTATCTCTCAGATACTATTTTCAAAAGATGATTTTTCCGAAAAAACCTGTTCAAAAGCCTGATTAATTTCTTTTTTTACTTTCTCAAAATCAATCTCATGATTACTGTCGTTAATACAGATTATTTTCTTTTTCTGTCTGAGAATACTTCGCACTAATCTGTCATTCGTCTGCTCTGCATCATAATATCCGCATATTTTCTGTACATTCTCCGGAACAAATTCTCCACTCAGTTTCTGATATTCCCGCAATACATACTGGCTCACATCTTCCCTATGTCTGAACGGATGACTGCATACATCAGACAATAATTCCGGTTCCAGCTCCCATAATTTCTGATAAGTACTTTTCTTAAGAGGAGACGGTCCATGTACCGTATAAAACCCTGTAAATCGTTGAAAAGCCAGTTCTAATACATTGTACAGAAAATACATCGGAGGATATCCTATATGAAAATATGCCCATGGCTGCTTCTTTATATTACTGCGTTTATCAAAATACTTCGCCAGCAACATTGTATTATTTAAGTAAATGTATGGCATTGTCGGATCATCCACATTTGCTACATCCGGCTGAAGTGCTAACATATCTATCGGTTTTTCATCTAAAAAAAATCTTCCATATAAACGGGTTTTAACAGAAACATATCATCATTAAAATAGACAAACTGTTCTGTTAACCCTGGAATTCGATGGAAATTCCATTCAATCGTATGTGAATTAAATGTAGGGAGAAATTTTTGAGGGATAAAATCTTCATGGCAGACAATATTCAATTTCGGATGTTTTGTATTCAGCCATTGAGGAATATGTCCCCATGTGACAAAATGAACCTTTCTCACCCATGGCGCATATTTCTCCATCCCGCGAAACCAGTACCGGAGATTATCCCAATCTCTGTACCGTTCTTTTCTATCATCCGCATTTACAGATATATCCATATCTGTGTGTCCCAGCCTTGCAGCCTTTTCTCTCTTCCATTCCAGGTCATTTCCATCTACCCAGGTAATAACAAAATCTATATCCTGCGTGTTCTTATCTACTTTTCTCATGTATTATTCCCCACATATCACTTTGTAAGCATAAGTATACCATATCTGTTTAGCTTATTACAAATAAAAAAATGCTGTTCTATGAGGCTCTTATACTCACAGAAACAGCATTCCCACCTGTCGTTTGGATTAATTTTATTTTCTCATACAAACTCTGAAGTTCCCGCAAAGCAGGGCGTGCAGGTTGTGGGAATGATAATCCTAAACACACCGTAATATAACTTCTTTTTCCGATTCAACACTTTCCCCTGGTACTTTGCGCCTTCGGTTTCCTGACCGTTTGCAAGTACCTCTTTGCTTTTTTCCATATAATCTGATTCTGTTTCGTGAATCTGCTGACTCAGTTTTTCGCTGTCAATTACCAGCATCAGTTCCATTATTGATCAGAGTGATCTTGTTTGCTTCTATCGTATCCTTTTCCCATGAAAAAATACGGGATCTTAATCTAACTTCTCAACAATAGGGCACTGTTGATGCCGCTATCACTGCTGAAAACATTTCATCTATAGAATATATACGGATTGCCTACAAACAAGGAATCATTGATGCATTTTCTATTTTACGAGAAACTCTTTAATATATCCATGTCAATCCAATCGCTTATGAGCAATAAAGCAGGGATTTATCTCTGCTTTCCCATTTTCTTCTCCATTTTTTCTCTGTATGACATCAAAAATAATATCTTTCTTTTTCTTAGTTGATTTTTTTTCTGTTCTAGCATATAATGAGCATAGCTAAGGAATGCGGTAAATTCCCATAGGCAAGACGAAAACCCTCAGAGTTGCAGCTCTGAGGGTTTTCTTGTTCGTCACGGTGAACTACTCCGTTTAGGCTGTAGCTGCCTATTTATCCCTATCCAGCCATTTGCATATGTAGTGGCTAACTACACCTACTATGACAGAGATAAGAAATGCGGTAAATACTTCTCCCATAGGAATTCACCTCCTTTCTGCTGGAGGTTCGGCAGCTTAGGTATTATATCACATATCTTCACTTTACAGAATAATTTTTTTATGTTTTATTTATCCGATGGAATGACCTTTGAAGTTCTTCAGTCGTTGTTTCTGCAGGCACATTTTTATATCCACCGGAGTTTTTGCCCCCAGCTGGATTCTTCCAATATACACCCGCTGATAGTTCTCAATGCTGACGCTCTTTCCTTCGCTTCTCAACTTTTCATAGGAACGGAAACGAACATCACGATAAACAAGGAATCATTGATGCATTTTCTATTTTACGAGAAGCTCTTTATGGATTTTGAAATTCAGTCTGTATCCGATCTGTTTTCTATTCTGTTTAAAATGGAGGGACAGACAGATTTAGAAATTGCAACCTCAAAGGATTTGGCGAATCTATCTGAAGATTCCGATAAACCTGCACTTTCTCTTTCTTTTGCTGATCAGACTTGGTTTGAATTATCCTCTGACTGCTCTGATGAAGAAAAAGAACAAATGATAAAAGCTGCTGCCTTTATAAAAAGCTGCCTGCGACATTCCGATAAATAAATCTTTGCATAAAAAAGTGTCTTCGACACTTCAACTCCCCTGCCCCTCATTCTTGAGGGGTGGGTTTCTTTTTTTGTCTTTTTCCTTCATAATAGAATCATGAATAT
>OLNH01000022.1_pt1 | contig 146788 bp, 122 predicted proteins | sample 1643101 | NCBI WGS metagenome assembly OLNH01 (sample SAMEA3136758, study PRJEB25190) | human gut metagenome | biome: human gut; feature: human-associated habitat; material: faeces | place: Austria | collected 2013 | reverse complement strand
CATGCGGCTGTTAACCGCAGTGTCGTTGGTTCGAGTCCAACAGGGGGAGTTTTTTGTATTTTAAAATCTGCATAGATGTTTGATATAGATGAAGTTTTTGAGAGGCGGTTCCTGATTGGTCGCTTCTTTTTTTGTATGTTAGTTATGGTAGGTTGTCTATTTTTTCACGCAAACATCAGTAAGGGAATATACTAATAAGAACAAAAAACCAAAGGAAAGCAGTCATATGGCATCGATGGAGCATAGAAAGGCATTTTATCGCACAGAGGGAAAACATTACCGACAGGAAGCGGAGGCAGAAAAGGAGAAGTCCCTGATTTATTCCTATTATCCTAAGGAAACGGTTCTGGCCCAGGCGTTTGTAGAAGATGCATGCGACAGACTGGACTATGAGGGCAGCTTTATCTATGATGAATATCCGGATAAGTGGCAGATAGAGAGAACCTGCCGGGAAATCTGCAGGCAGATGGAAGGCGCAGGAGAACTGGAAGCAATGGAAAGCAGGGGAAAGAGGCAGGAGGGATTCTGGGAGACCCTGACGGGGACTTTGCTGTGCCAGGAAATTTACCGAAGAAGGTGCAGAAGAAATCGCTGCAGAAAACTTTGGTGAAAAAGAGAAAAGAAGTTCTCCAAAACTGTTCTTTTTGGGGTTGCGGATTTCCGCTAAAACTTTTACAATAGTAGTGAATTGCAGGAACTTTAAGAGAATAAGGGAAAATAGAAAAATACAGGGGAAAATTATGACAGATTTAAGAGAATTTTTGAATAAATATGTGAATGTAAATCTCAGACGAGTGATTGTCAGTAATGCCAGAAAAAAAGACGGCATTTCCAAGATACAGGTGCGTCCGATACAGATGAAAAACGGAATTTTTTATCAGGTAACAAGGACGTTAGGGCCTAAAGAAATTCACGAAAATTATGAAAAAGAGGCGTTGGTATCTTATTTATGCTGCCAGATGACAGAAAATTTCCGGCAGCTCCAGCTTGAATCCAGGACTGTACAGGGAACGGTTCTGGTAAGTAAAAAGGGAAGTATGAGAATTACAGTGAAAGAACAAAAAGGGAAGAAGGCCCAGGAGTATCCGCCTATGCTTTCACACAACAGGACGAAGAATTATGTACTGAAAGAGGGAATTCCCGTGCCCTGGCTTGTGGACCTTGGGGTTATGAGCCAGGAGGGAAAGGTGAAAAATTCCAGATATGACAAATTTAAACAGTTTAACCGTTTTCTGGAGTTTATTGAGGATATTCTGCCAAAGCTTCCAAAAGACAGAGAAGTGGAAATTCTGGATTTCGGGTGCGGAAAGTCGTATCTTACGTTTGCAATGTATTACTATTTGAAAGAATTGAAACATTATGATATCCGTGTGACAGGACTGGATTTGAAAGCAGACGTTATCGAAAAATGCGAAGCACTTGCCAGAAAGTACGGTTATGAGAAGCTGCATTTTCAGCAGGGAGACATTGCGTCCTATGAAGACATGCAGAAAGTAGATATGGTGGTTACGCTTCATGCCTGTGATACAGCTACGGATTATGCGCTGGCAAAAGCAGTGCAATGGGGTGCAGCCGTGATTCTTTCTGTACCCTGCTGTCAGCATGAATTAAATGGGCAGATCGATAATGAGATGTTGGCGCCCATTTTGGAATATGGAATTTTAAAAGAGCGTTTTGCAGCGATTCTCACAGATGGCCTGCGGGCACAGATGCTGCAGAGTGCAGGATATGATACACAGATTCTGGAGTTTATTGATATAGAACATACACCGAAGAATCTTTTGATTCGTGCGGTAAAAAATGAGAAAGTAAGAAATGAAAGTACGAAAAAACAGCAAAGGAAGGCATGGGAGAAGTGTATAGAAGAAGTTCATGCAGTGCCTACGCTCCAGAAGCTGTTGTTTGAAACCATAGATTAGGAAGGATTTTAGATGAAAAAACGAATAGCGAGAATTCTGGTACTGATACTTGTTTTTTTATTAGGCGTAGCTGGATTCAGTGGACTGATGAATAGTCAGAACACAGACAATAAGACAGATCTGCAGACAGCAGTCATTCCCTGTATGGCCATGAAAATCGGAAATACGGAGGTAAACCGCATGTACGGATATGCCCAGGATATGGACGAGTCTTACATGAGAGATACGCTGACCCCTGTGGGAACAGATAAAACACTGGCCGTAAGCATTACCCCGTATGGGAGAAAAATCGAAAGTCTGGTGTATGAAATCAGGACTGCAGATGGAAGTAAGGTTGTGGAAAACAATAAGATTAAAAACTTTCAGGAAGAAGCAGACGGAAAACTTACTGCGGAGTTTACTTTGCAGAAATCCATTCTGATGAATCAGGAATACTCTCTGAGTTTTACCTTAAATACAGAGGCCGGAAGCTGGACTTATTATACAAGGCTGATTCAGAGAGCAGGGCTTAGTACGGATAAATATATCGACTTTGTCAACAGTTTTTATACCAAGTCCCTGATGCAGGAGGACAACGGAGATTTGCGGACCTATCTGGAAACGGACAGCAGTATCTCCAACAATAGTTTTAATGATTTGGATATTCATGCCAGCCTGGAAATGGTGACCTGGGGGTCTTTGGCTCCGGAACTGAGCAGACCGGGTATTCCCTCCATTAAGGAAATCAATGAAAATACGGGAAGCGTTTCTATTACCTATTATATTACTGCTGAAAATGAAAACGGCGAAGTGGAGCGGTATCAGGTGGATGAGTTTTACCGTATGCGGTATGACCAGACGAGAGTGCGTCTTCTGGATTTCCAACGCTCGGCCAAAGAAGTGCTGACTACGGAACAGAATATTGTATCAGAAGGTCAGCTGAATCTTGGAGTTACCGGAAAAGATATTCAGTATCTGTCTGACAGCGCAGGGAAAATTGTGGCATTTGTGCAGCAGGGAGATTTGTGGTCTTACAATCTGGAAACCAATAAACTCACCAGGGTATTCAGTTTTCGGGATGTAGGAAGCAATGATGAGCGCAATGACTATTCACAGCATGATATTGATTTGGTTCGGGTCAGCAAGAACGGAGATATTGATTTTGTGCTTTATGGGTATATGAATCGTGGAGAGCACGAGGGCTGTGTAGGAACAGCTGTTTATCACTATTCATCTGAACAGAATGTGATTGAGGAAAAATTTTTCCTGTCTTCCTCAAAATCTTTTGAATTTTTGCAGCAGGAAATTCAGGATTTTTCTTATATCAGCAAAGACGGACATTTTTATGTGCTGTTAGGCGGACAGTTGTATGACATTCAGATGGAAGATAAGAGTTATACTGTGATGCAGAAGGATATTGATAAAGAATGTTTCAAAGTTTCAGAAAATCAGCGGTATGCGGCCTGGATGGAAGGTATGGATAAGAATAATACGACGGTCATTACGCTTCTGGATATGGAGAAAAATATGAAACAGGAGATAAAAGCAGAGGACGGTACGAAAATACGGCTGTTTGGCTTTATTAACAATGATGTCGTTTATGGTGTGGCAAAAGATGGCGACATTAAGCAGAACAGTGCAGGAGAAACGGATTTTGCCATGACGGAAATTCGTATTCAGAATTCAAAAGGAGAGGTTAAGAAAACTTATCAGCAGGACGGATATTATATTATGGACGTTATCTTCCAGGACAACCTTCTGGAACTGGAGAGAGCCCAGAAGCAGGGAGATACCTATCAGAAGGTCAGTAACGGACAGATTTTGAATAATGTGAAGGACAAGCAGGATGAAACCTTTTCTGTGGTAATGCTGTCTACTGTACGTCAGGCCGCTGTTATGGGACTGCAGTTCACAGGCGGCAGCAGCCAGGAACCGTTGATTATGGAAGCAAAATTTACAGAACTTTCCGAAGATGATGTGCTGGATATGAAAAATGAGACGAAGGTCGGGGAAGAATATTATGTGTATGCCATGGGAAAACTATGGGGGATTTACGAAAGTGCTGCAGAGGCAGTAAAAGCGGCGGATGAGCAGGCTGGTGTGGTATTGAACAGCAGTCAGCAGTACCTCTGGGAGAGAAGCAATACAGCGGCAAAAGCCAGCATTGCTCTGGAGGATATTCCGGATGCGGTGAAGAACGCGCCCCTTGATGTCAGTCAGCTAAAGGACGACTTAAAAGGAGAAGGAACGGTTGTGAATCTCACAGGATGTACGCTGGAGCAGGTTTTATATGAAGTTGGCGTACAGCGTCCGGTCATTGTAAAGAGTAAGGACGGACAGGCGCGGGTGATTGTAGGATTTGACAGTTATAATACCACGCTGTATAATCCACAGACCCAGGAGACTGAACTTATGGGACTGCAGGACAGTACCAAGGCTTTTGAAGAAAACGGAAATGTATTTATCTGTTATGTAGAAAATATTGGAGAATAATTGCAGAAAGGAAAAAAACTATGGACGAAAGAATTAAAAAACTGGCAAAGGTGCTGGTACATCATTCCTGCCGTGTGCAGCAGGGGGAAAAGGTATACATCAATTATACCGGGTATGAAACCACAGCTTTGGCAAGACAGATTATCAAGGAGGTTTATGAGGCAGGAGGCCTGCCTTTCCCTCACTTTATTGACCCGCAGGTGGACAGAGAAATGCTGCTGCACTGCACAAAAGAACAGTTAGAACTTATGGCTGAAATTGACGGAAAAGAGATGGCGGAAATGGATTGCTATATCGGTATCCGGGGAGGGGCAAATGTCTCTGAAAAAGCAGATGTTCCGGCAGAGAAGATGAATCTTTTCGAGCAGTATTACAGCACTCCGGTGCACGGGGATATCCGTGTGCCAAAGACAAAATGGGTAGTGCTCAGATACCCAAACGCTTCTATGGCTCAGCTCTCCAATACCAGCCAGGAAGCTTTTGAAGATTTCTATTTTGATGTGTGTACACTGGATTACAATAAGATGGCAAAAGCCATGGAATCTCTTGTAAAATACATGGAAAAAACGGATAAAGTGCGCATTACGGCTCCGGGAACGGATTTGACTTTCTCCATTAAAGATGTGCCTGTTATTCCCTGCAGCGGCGAGTGCAATATCCCGGACGGAGAAGTATTTACAGCCCCGGTGAGAAACTCTATCAATGGTACGCTGTGCTATAATACACCGTCTGCATTCCAGGGATTTACTTATGAGAACATCTGTCTGGAATTTAAAGATGGTAAAATTGTGAAGGCTACGGCAAATGATACAGAGAGAATCAATAAAGTATTTGATATTGACGAAGGGGCAAGATATGTAGGCGAATTTGCTATTGGGGTGAATCCCTATGTGCTGCACCCAATGAAGGATACACTTTTCGATGAGAAAATCCAGGGTTCTATCCACATTACACCGGGAAGATGTTACGATGAGGCGCCCAACGGAAACGATTCTGCCATTCACTGGGATTTGGTGCTGATACAGAGACCGGAATACGGCGGCGGCGAGATTTATTTTGATGATGTGCTGGTGAGAAAAGACGGCAGATTTGTAGTACCGGAACTGGAAGGACTGAATCCGGAGAATTTGAAATGAAAATTGCCTTATTGCTGAAAGAACATTACAGGGAACACGCTGTACAGTGGCAGAATAGTCTTTTGCCAAAAGTGCAGACTGAATTTGTTTCCTACAGCACCTTTGAGGAATTGGAGGCATGTTTCTACGAATTAAAAGACCGGGTGGACGGAATTTATGTCAGTGGAATCATGCCTTACCATGCGCTTGAACTTCTTATATCCGAGGAAGACCAGGTGTGTCTGGCTTATTCTCCTATAGATATGGAAAACACTTACCGGATTTTGCTGCAGAAAATGGTGGAATCCGGAGTGCACAGCCTTTCCAGAATCGGAATGGATTTTCTGAGAGGAAATGCAGATTTGGAAAATCTTATTCGTACAGAGAAATTTTCCCAGGCCGTGCATGAATACGAAAAGAAATGGGAAAAAATGAAAACTGTGGAAGAGATTGACGAAGAAGAACAGGCTATCTGCCAATACTATAGAGAACAGTGCCGTAAGAACCCGTTTGATATGGTGATTACTTACTTTCATTCTGTGGCAGAAAGCTTACAGGAATTTGATGTAGAGTGTTTCTATGTATATCCCAGTGTACAGGCTTTCTTGCAGATTATGGAAGGGCTGCAGAAAAATATTTCTTTAAAGTCTATGAAAAAGAAAATACCGGCCGTGATATACATTGATTTGGATGAGGCAGACAGGAAAAGCCCGGATATCCGAAAGGCTATGGAACAATTCAATAAAAAGCATTTGAATCAGATGATGCTAAAGGAAAACTACGCAGGTCTGGAATATATTACCGATTATGCATTTCTGCGAAAAATCACAGAGGGATTTTCAAAATGCAGAATTGGCGCCTGGCTGCAGGAGCAGATAGGTTTTACGGGGGCCGTAGGATATGGATTCGGAAATAATTTGTCTCAGGCCAGACTAAATGCCATAGACGCGTCTCATTACGGGAGAAACATCAAGGGAAATGGCTGCGCCAGTGTGTTAATTGACGGGGAAGAAAACCTGATTGTTTTGAAAAAGGGCAGTACAGAACAGCCCATTAATGTTTCAGAAGGGTATATCAGTGAAATTGCCAATCGGGTAAAGTTGTCTTCTGAGACGATTCTGAAGGTTATTGGCGTTATGCAAACGTATGGAACAGCAGAAATCACATCACAGGAACTCATGGATGCCCTGCATATTTCTCTTCGGACGGCCAATAAGTTTCTTTCTAATCTGGAAAAAAACGGATATGCCCAAGTGGCGGGCTTGAAAAGAAGCGGAAACAAAGGGCGGCCTGTAAATGTATACCGGATTTTAATGAATTATGAAAATTAAAAATGCCGCATGCAGTGCATAGGGAGAGAATACAGAAATCCTTCCTATGGACGGCATGCGGCTTTTTATTGCCTTACCAAATGCAGGTTGCAATGGCGATTAAAACTCCCTGGGTTACAAGCAGTATGAGGAAAAGGGGAACAATAAATTTCCACCATTTATCCATTTTTACCCCGGCGATACCACACATAATCGGTGTCATGGCAGTTGGCCAGATAATATTGGAGAGACCGTCACCAAACTGGAATGCCAGGACTGCTACCTGTCTGGAAATACCGCATAAGTCGGCCAGAGGGGCCATAATCGGCATACTGGTTACTGCCTGTCCGGAACCGGAAGGAATGAGGAAATTCAGGAGTGTCTGTACAATCAGCATAGCCTCGCCGGAAATCCAGCCGGGCAGTTTGGACAGAGGAATGGATAAAGCATACACAACCGTATCAATGATGTGTCCATTCTGCAGCACCACCAGAATTCCTCTGGCAAATCCAATCATCATACAGGCTACGGCAATGTCGGCAAAGCTGCGGGCCACCTTTTTTGCAATGATATTGGGACCCCATCCCATAATAAGGGAACTGATAATTCCCATAATAAGGAAAACACCGCTCAAGTCTTCAAAGTACCAGCCTTTCATCTTTGTACCCCAGACAATAACGGCAATGCCTGCAGCCAGAACGCCCAGAACCAGTTTCTCCCGGATACCGAAGGGGTGCTTTTCGATTTCTTCCGGATTCATGGTCAGATGGTCAAAACTATCACCATGCACAAGACTTTTGGCAGGGTCTGCCTGGACTTTCAGCGCATATCGTATGGTAAAGGCAGAAGCTACGACAATCATGGTCAGATGACAGACGAGACGGAAAGGAATTCCAGACATCTGCGGAAGTCCGGCAATACTCTGAGCCATACCTACGGTAAAAGGATTCATCACAGCGCCGCTGTATCCCAGACCGGTTCCAAGAGCTACAATGGCCAGACCTACCACAGCGTCATATCCCAGGGCAATGGCAATTCCCACAAAAATCGGAATAAAAGGAAAGGCTTCTTCAAATACGCCAATAGTGGAAGAAGCACAGCCCAGCACCAGAATGAAAATCGGAATAATGACAGCACGGGTTTTTCCTTTTAATACTTTCAAAAGTCCTGCCACCAGTCCGTTGAAAGCGCCGGTGGAGATAATCAATCCAATGGCAGCGTAGGCAATAAAGACGAAGAAAATAACGTCAGCGCCATTTAACATACCATTGTAAATCGCTTTTATAGCGTCAAAGAGTCCAACAGGGGAAGACTCTACGGTATGATACGTTCCCGGCACTACTACTTCGGTGCCTGCTTCATTTACTGCGCGTTCAAATTCTCCGGCCGGGAGAAGCCAGGTAGCGATAGCGCATACAAGAATAATGGCAGAGAGCAGAACAAAAATATGGGGCAGTTCAAATTTTTTCTTTTGCTTTGTTTCAGAATTTTTCTTCATAGCATAACCTCCGTTTCTACTTTTCCGTTTTTTTCTTTAATTCCTGTTTCCAGACTTCCTGTATGTTTTCCCGGAAGTTCTGATCTTCAAATACCTTCAGCACCAGTGCAGAGAGGATTTCGGCGCCGTTTGCCAGAGCTTCGTAAGCGGGAGGCTTTTGGGTAGCTTCCCGGAAAGCAGAAGTGTGCAGGGCCAGATTTTCCTCTGTGATAGAGAGCAGAGGCTGGATGGAAGGACAGTGATAGCTGACATTGCCCATATCGGAGGAACCGGTAGCCGGCTGAACGGGACCGGAGCACAGACCGAATTCTTTAAAATAATCGATGACCGTATCTTCCAGAAGGGGGATACGAACCATATCGTAGAAATCGGAAAGTCCAAAGCTTAAAGAAACTGTGCAGTCCAGCGCCATAGCTGCGGCATTGGCACATTTTTTTATCATTTCGTCCACTTCCTCCAGACGGGACAGAGAAGCGGTACGGAATTCCATACGGATTTTGGCATAATCGGGGATGATATTAGGGGCCTTACCTCCGTCTAAAATGACGGCATTCACATGAACATCGGGGGTAAAACATTCCCTTCGGGCGTCAATCAGGTCTAAAAACTTTCTGGCAGCAGCCAGAGCGCTCTTTCCGCGCCAGGGTGCGGCTACGGCATGAGAGGTTTCACCGTGAAATTCTGCAACATAGCAGCGCAGGCTGAGAACGTCCATGTTGGGAAGGGAAGTACCGCCTGCCCAACTGTGCATCATAACGGCCAGAGCCATGTTATCAAAGATACCCTGAGAAGCCATGCCGATTTTTGCGCCGTTTTCCTCTTCAGCAGGGGTTCCAATCACATACAGTTTGCCGCGAAACTGGTCTTTCAACTCCATGAGAGACATGCCTGTAAGAACAGAAAGCGCGCCGTGCAGGTTGTGTCCGCAGCCGTGTCCGATTTCCGGCAGAGCGTCATATTCCGTTAAGAGGGCCACAGACGGACCGTCTCCATTGTCCAGACAGGCGCAAAAGGCAGTATCATATCCGGCATAAGGGCAGGTGACGTCAAAACCGGACTGTGCAAGGAGTTCTGCGATTTTGCGGCTGGATTCATATTCTTCATAGGACAGTTCCGGGTGTCTGGCTAAAGATTCGCTTAAGGACCGGGCTTCGGGCAAATGCTGCAAGACAGCAGACCGGATTTGTTGTTTTCGTGTTGTTTCCATAAAAATCCCCTTTCTCTGAATAATAAAATACCGAATTGCGAGTGCGCTTTGCTAAAGCATGAAATATTTAAAGCACACTTAAAGCATTGCATGGGTCAATGGTAGCATATGTGCATAGAAAAAACAAGCTATAATATTTATAATTGTTGAAAATAACGGTAGATATAAAAAAGATATGTGGATATTGTATTAAAAGTAGTAAGAAGAGGAAAAATGTCATAAAAATTGTATGAAAAATCAAAAAAGAGAAGAGAAAAATAAGACGGTACAGAGAAGAAAAACAGGATATGGGATACAGGAGGTTTGCTATGGACGAAAATATCCAAGTTTAGCCTTGCACACAGCAAAACAATGGGATATACTGTAAAGAAGTCCATTGAAATATCAGACAGATGACCATATGGGAAGGAGATAGAGCTAATGCAGTTAACAACAGTAAAAGAGATTTACAAAAGTACAGAGCAGTATCTGGACAAGGAAGTGACCGTGGGCGGCTGGGTCAGAAGTGTTCGTGATTCCAAGACCTTTGGCTTCATTGTCCTTCATGACGGAAGTTTTTTTGAAACTCTGCAGGTGGTATACCATGATACCATGAGCAATTTCCAGGAGATTTCCAAATTAAACGTAGGTGCAGCCATTGTGGTAAAAGGAACTTTGGTAGCTACACCTCAGGCTAAACAGCCGTTTGAAATTCAGGCAACAGAAATCAGTGTGGAGGGGGATTCCGCAGCTGATTACCCGCTTCAGAAGAAACGCCATTCCATGGAATATCTGAGAACGATTTCTCATCTGCGTCCCAGAACCAATACATTCCAGGCCGTGTTCCGTGTGCGTTCCCTGATTGCCTTTGCCATTCATCAGTTCTTCCAGGAGAGAGGATTTGTCTATGTACACACTCCTCTGATTACAGGAAGTGACTGCGAAGGGGCCGGAGAAATGTTCCAGGTTACCACCATGGATTTAAATGATATTCCGAAGACCGAAGACGGAAAAGTAGATTTCTCTCAGGATTTCTTCCGCAAACCTACCAACCTCACGGTAAGCGGTCAGTTAAACGGGGAAACTTATGCACAGGCTTTCCGCAACATTTATACTTTCGGACCGACTTTCCGTGCAGAAAACTCCAATACTACACGCCATGCGGCAGAGTTCTGGATGATTGAGCCGGAAATGGCTTTTGCAGATTTAGACGATAACATGGCGCTGGCTGAGGATATGCTGAAATACGTTATCCGCTATGTACTGGAAAACGCACCGGAAGAAATGAACTTTTTCAATTCCTTTATTGACAAGGGACTTCTGGACAGACTGAACCATGTGTTAAACTCTGAATTTGGCCATGTAACTTATACAGAAGCCATTGAAATTCTGGAAAAAGCAAACGATAAGTTTGATTACAAAGTATACTGGGGCTGTGATTTACAGACTGAGCATGAGAGATATCTGACCGAGCAGGTATACAAACGTCCTGTTTTCGTTACCGATTATCCAAAGGAGATTAAGGCTTTCTACATGAAGCTGAACGAAGACGGAAAGACGGTTGCGGCTATGGACTGTCTGGTTCCGGGAATCGGAGAAATTATCGGCGGAAGCCAGAGAGAGGATTCCTACGAAAAACTTTGTGCGAGAATGGATGAACTGGGACTGAACAAGGAGGACTATGACTTTTACTTAGACCTTCGTAAATACGGTTCCACCCGCCATTCCGGATATGGATTGGGATTTGAAAGATGCGTGATGTATCTCACCGGTATGCAGAACATCCGTGACGTCATTCCATTCCCAAGAACTGTAAATAACTGTGAATTATAAAAAAGGAGTATTATGAAATTTTTCCATATAGCAGATGTGCATCTGGGGGCAGAGCCGGACAAAGGGTATGGCTGGAGTGCGGACAGAAGCCGGGAAATCTGGGAAAGTTTTCGATACGCAGTGCAGCAGGCCGGCAGAGAACATGCCGGTCTGTTTCTCGTTGCAGGAGATTTATTCCACAGGCAGCCCCTGGCAGGAGAACTGAAAGAAGTGAATGCCCTTTTTGCGTCCATACCGGACACAAAAGTAGTGCTGATTGCGGGAAATCATGACTATATCAAGGGAAAACCCATGAAAGAGAGAATCCAGTGGGCGCCTAATGTATTCTGGCTGGAAAATGAAGAAATGGAAGTTGTAGAATTTGCCGACCTCGGTGTGCGGGTTTATGGTTTCAGCTATCACAGCCGGGAAATTCGGGAGCCCCGCTATGAGCAGTTAAGGCCGAAAGATAATGTTTGCAAAAACATTCTTCTGGCACATGGCGGAGACGAAAAACATGTTCCCATCAGCCGCGATACCTTTCTGGGAACAAAATTCGATTATGTGGCTTTGGGGCACATTCACAAACCGCAGATATTGGAAAAAGACCGGGCAGTCTACGCAGGTTCTTTGGAACCGCTGGATAAAAATGAAACAGGTCCTCACGGATATATGAAGGGAGAACTGACTTCCCAGGGGACCTCCATTACCTTTGTACCCTGTTCCCATCGGGAATACAAGCGAATCAAGATACAGGTAAAAGAGCAGACTACCCAGTTTTCTCTGGAAGACACTCTGGAAAAAGCCATACAGGAACGGGGAGTGCAGCACTTGTACTGCGTGACTTTAGAAGGAAACAGGGCTTTTGGAACGGAATTTCTTCCGGACAGGCTGTATCCGTTGGGAAATGTGCGGGAAATTCAGGATAATACCCGTCTGGCTTATTCTGTAGATACATTAAAGGAAAAATACAAGGGCAGCATACTGGAAACTTATATCCGGCTTCTGGAAGAAGAAGATACAGAAGAATGGAAAAAGGCATTGGGTTACGGTGTGGAAGCACTTTTGGAATCCGGGGAGGAAATGCCATGATTTTAAATAAATTGCTGCTGAAAAGTTTTGGGAAATTTCAAAACCGGGAAATTGTTCTGAAGGAAGGTATCAATGTTGTGTATGGAGAGAATGAAAGCGGAAAATCCACCATGCATACCTTTCTTCGTGCCATGTTCTTTGGTTTGCGCAGAATGAGGGGGAAGGCTTCCCGGACAGACACTTACACCCGTTATAAACCATGGGGAGAGAACGCCCGGTATGAGGGGATTCTCTGGTTTACCTGCGGAGAGAAACGATTTCGGCTGGAGAGAGATTTTTCTGTACCCCAGTCCCCGGCAACACTTTTCTGCGAGACGGATGGGGAACTTTTGTCTGTTGCAGATGGGGATTTGGATATGCTGCTGGGCAATATATCAGAGACAGTGTTTCAAAACACGGTGTTTGTTCCCCAGGCAAAAAGCCGGACCGAGGAAGGCTTATATACGGAACTCAGAGACTATCTGGCAGATTTTCAGGGAACCGGAGATATCCGTTTTAACCTGGAAGGCGCAGAGGAAATTTTAAAAGGCAGGAAAAAGTTCTGGGAACAGAAGGAAAAAGAAGAACAGCAAAAGAAAGAACAGGAAGAAACCAGAATCCGCTATAAAATACAACATGAGCAGGCGGAAATGGAAAATCTGGAAGAGAATCTGAAAAGTCTGGAAAAAAACAGCGGTATGTTAAAGGGACAGACGGCAAAATTGGAGAGAGCGGAGCGAGAAGCAGAAAAGCAGAAAGAAAGCAGCAGGAGATTTCAGATAGTCTGGCGAATTTGGACGGTTTTTCTGGCTGTAATTGCCATGCTGGGAATTGGAAACAGGATTTCTTTTGCTGTCATGGCTTTTCTGCTCTGTCTTCTTCTGGCAGCAGGAGCAGGACTCTGGTTTTATGAGAAGCGGCAGACCTTTACGGAAGATGCTGGGAGAGAGGATGCTGAAAATTATGCGCGTATTCGGGAACGGCAAAAAGTTCTTCTGGAAAGTCAGCGGGAGAGAGTAACGAGGCTGGAGAATCTGGAAGAAGAATATCGGGAACTGCGGCGGAACAATGAAGCGCTTCTTCGTATTCGGAAAGAAATCCGAAGCATAACCCTGGCCATGCAGAAACTGCAGGAAGCGGCAAAACGGATGCAGGGATTTACCGGAGGAATTCTGACCCGGAAAATGTCAGAAGCAATCAGCGGCATTACCGGGGGAAAATATAGACAGGTTGTATTGGACAAAAATTTTCAGATTTACCTGGATACGGAGGAAACATGTCTGGAACTTCATCAGGTCAGCTATGGGACAGCAGAGCAGGTATATCTGTCTCTTCGCATGGCCTGCCGGGAAATTTTATGCCGGGAGGAGGAACTTCCTCTGGTGCTGGACGAGACTTTCGCCATGTACGATCGTAGACGCCTTTTAGAAACCTTGAAATATATCAGTCAACGAAATTCTCAAGTGATTCTTTTTAGCTGTAATAAAAGGGAAATAGAGATTTTGGAAGAGGCCGGGATACCGTTTCATTGTATAGAACTTTAATACGTATTACATGGGGCTTCAGAACATAAGGTGAATATTCCCAAACCACAGTTCTCAGCATATACTATAAAAACATTGTGAATGCATAAGGGATGCAGAGAAATGAAAGAGTATGTATCCACATCATTGGAAACCCATTTGTTTTTTGGAAGAATTATGAAAGAACACGCGCTGTTTCTTCTGGCTGCTTTTCCGGCAGGAGAAACGGAATATAAAAGCAAAGCAGACTGCTTCCGCGAACAATTTGAAAAAGTACTGGAGCAGACCGTACGCCTGGCAGACGGAATGGTAAGCGAAGAGGTTTTAGATTCCGGGGAAGTGTTCACGGAATTTACGGAAATGGCAGAGCGGCAGACCAGGAAACTGACTCAGATTCCCATTGATATCCGTATTACCCAGGCAGAAAAGAAACTGCGGGCAGGCTGCGGAAACTGTCCGGACAGGAGAATGACACAGCAGATACAGTGTTTGAACCGGAAAGTTCTTCATCTGTTAAATGGTTTGATTGCGTTTAAAAAGAAAATATTGCAGGAGGTTCTTGCTTGTAATCTGTATACGGCAAATTATCCGCTGCTCATTGAACATATTATCCGGGAGGCAAAATTATACCGGCAGACCATTACAGCGCTGGAACAAAAGGGGTGTATGATGTCCCAGGATTTAAAAGCTGCAGAGCAATTTTGGAATCAGATTATGATGGAGCATGCGTTGTTTATCCGCGGGCTGCTTGACCCCACAGAATGTGAACTGATAGAAAAGGCAGATGCTTTTGCCGGGGATTACTGCAGTCTGCTGGAAATGGCAAGAAAGCAGGATTGCCGGACTGTGGTTCAACTGACGGGAAAAACACTGGAAACAACGGAGAAGTACCGTGATTTTAAAGCAGCAGGTGCAAAAGGAATTACGGGCTGTAGTATACGTTCCGTAATCCTTCCTCTGTTGGCAGACCATGTCCTTCGGGAAGCAAATCATTATCTCCGTATTCTGGAAGAAGAGGGGTAAAAGAGGGCAGGTAACTCCCTATTGTTCCTATGTTCTTTTTGTGCTACAATCAAACCACAAAAGAGGAAAGCACAGTACGAGAAGGAATATGCCCATGGGATTACTGGATTATTTTTGGGGAGCGAGGAAAAAAACAAAGGCGAATGTGAAAAAAGAGGTTTCCGGCAAATGCCAGGAACTTTTGCAGTGGAGCGGGTATTGGAATCAGCTTGTGGATGCAGACCACTATATTTCACGCAAAGAGTATCAGGCAGAACTTCAGCAGTATACGGAAACTATGAGATTTTTTCATTCTCTGGACGAAAACGATATTCTGGAGGATTATTGCGCAAAAAACGGGTTTGATGCCAGCCAGGCCAGAGACTTGTATCACAAATATGAGCAGGCAGATAAGCTTGTGGAAGCAGCAAACGAGGCATATCTTGCAGCCCGGCTCATAGAAGAGAAAGAATATCTGGATCATATTCTGAAGGATGTAGACCCGGTGATTCGTCTGGATGATGACCAACGGCGGGTTGTTCTTTCAGACGAGGATTACAGTCTGGTGGTGGCCGGAGCCGGGGCGGGAAAAACAACGACGGTTGCGGCAAAGGTAAAATATCTGGTGGAAAAGCAGGGAATCGACCCCAGCCAGATTCTCATTATTTCCTTTACCAACAAAGCGGTGAAGGAATTGCGGGATAAAATTAATGAGAATCTGCAGATTCCCTGTCCCATCGCGACTTTTCATTCCACGGGGAATGCGATTCTGCATAAAAATAATCCCGAGCAGCTCAACATTGTGGATGGAAGTAAACTCTACTATTGTGTGCAGAATTATTTCAGAGAGAAAATTCTAAGGGATCCAAGTGTGGTGGACAGTCTGATTCTATTTTTCGCCTCTTATTTTGATGCTCCTTACGAAGGGGATGATATCAATCACTTCTTTCATCACATGGCCAATGCCAATTATGCGACTATGCGGAGTGAATTGAACGATTTCAAGGAAGAGATTATTGACAGAAGGAGCAAAAAGAAAACTACCATTCAGAATGAAACGGTGCGTTCCATTCAGGAAGTAGAGATTGCAAATTTTCTGTATTTAAACAGCATAGATTACGTTTATGAACCGATTTATAAATACAATATTTCCATGGCGAAAAAGCCCTATACGCCGGATTTTATGATAAAACAGGGGGAGCATATTGCTTATCTTGAACACTTTGGCATTACGGAAGACGGAAAGAACTTTCTGTATGACAAAGAAGAACTGGAAGCGTATAAGAAAGCGATTAACGATAAAGTTCTTTTGCACCGGAAACATCACACAGAACTTCTTTATACCTTTTCGTCTTTCCGGGACGGCAGAAGTATTTCCCAGCATTTGGAAGAAAGCCTTGTGCAGCATGGTTTTACGTTAAAGCGGCGTCCAAATGAAGAAATTGTCAGGAAGCTGGTGGACTCGGAGGAAAATAAATACATCCGCCGTCTTGTGTTTCTGGTGACGAACTTTATCAGAAATTTTAAAACCAACGGGTATGATGAAAGGGATTTCGACAGACTGGCTCTGAAAACGGAAAATGTAAGAACAAAGTTATTTCTGGACATTACCCATGCCTGTTTTTTGGAATACAAGAAGTTTCTGGTTGAAAATCATGCCGTGGACTTTGAGGATATGATTAACGAGTCTGTGCGGGTTCTCACCGAAGTAAAGGACATGAAGCAGAAACTGGATTTCAAATATTTGATTGTAGATGAATATCAGGATATTTCCAGGCAGAGATTTGATTTGGTGCAGGCTTTTTCAGAAGTAGCGGATGCCAAAATTATGGCTGTGGGAGATGACTGGCAGTCTATCTATGCATTCAGCGGTTCAGACATTACCTTATTTACCCAATTTGAGGAGAAAATGGGTTATGCAAAGCTGATGAAAATTGTAAGGACGTATCGAAATTCTCAGGAAGTCATTGATATTGCGGGAAATTTTATTCAGAAAAATACGTCACAAATCAGAAAGTCTTTGATTTCGCCAAAACATATGGAAGAACCGGTTATTATTTATACTTATGACAGCCGGGCAAAGGACCCTAAGGCAGACCGCAGAAGCGGGGCAGCCTATGGGGTAGCTTATGCGGTTCAGACGGCCCTGGAACAGATTATGAAGTATGAGCAGCAGGAGGAGAAGAAAGACAAGAAATCCAGTATTTTGCTATTGGGAAGATTTAATTTTGATGGGGACAGGCTGGCCAGGACGGGACTTTTCGAGTACATCAGCAGAGGCTCGAAGGTGAAATCTGTCAAATATCCGGATTTGGATATTACCTTTATGACCGCGCATGCTTCAAAAGGTCTGGGATATGACAATGTCATTGTCATAAACGGACGTAATGAAACGTATGGATTTCCAGCCAAAATTGAAGACGACCCGGTACTGTCCCTGGTAATCAGAGAAGACCGGAGTATGCAGTATGCAGAGGAGAGAAGACTTTTTTATGTAGCTATGACCAGAACGAAGAACCGGGTATATTTCATTGCACCGGAACAGAATCCTTCGGAGTTTTTACTGGAAATCAAACGGGAGTATAAAAATGTCTTTCTGCGGGGGAAATGGTCGGAAGAAAAGCCGGAGATATCCGGCAAATATAAATGTCCAATCTGTGGATTTCCTCTTCAGCTGAAATATAAGCCTGCCTATGGACTGCGCCTGTATATCTGCACCAACGAACCGGAAATCTGCAGTTTTATGACCAGCAATCTTCGCGGAAAAAAACTTTCGATTATGAAGTGCCCCGATTGCCAGGATGGTTATCTGGTGGTGAAAACTCCAAAAAATCAGAGCCAGTGCTTCCTTGGCTGTACCAATTATAAAGTCAACGGTCAGGGGTGCAACAAGACGATTTCCATGCGGGAATATTATAAAATGATGGAATATCCTCTGTCGGAATTGGAAGGGACGGCTCATGAAAAGATGGCATCTGCCCAACCGAGACCAGGAGATAACTGGGAACAGGATATTATGGAGATTACCAAAAACAAGAAGGTGGACGAGTCCGGGTATCCTGTGTATAAGGACCACAATATTCTGGAAATTGCAGGAACTGTGCTGCAGTGTCTGGTTCATATCAGTGAAAAGAAATTTTACGGTGAAACCATACTCATCGGAAGCTTATGCGGTTCTTCGGATAAGAGAATTCTTCAGGACGGGCTGGAAAAATTGCCGGAATACGGGAAGCTTTCTTATCTGGGCCGAAGCAATGTCCGGAAAGTAGTGGACTGGCTTTTGGAGCAGCATTATATACTGGAAACAAAGGGAGCCAATCCGGTTCTGCATATTACCAATGAGGGACTGCATTATAAAGAGCATATGACGCCGGGGAAGATGAAAGGGCTTTTGAAGGTGCTGGATGAGGGATCATTCATTTGAGCTTTTAGTTTAGAAGATAGGTCTGTTCAAAATAAACCAATCAGAAAAAATCTCTGTACATTTTCTGCCCTCCATGCTATCATAAACAAAGAAATACCCATACAGCAGGCAGTTTGACAGGTCTGTAAATACAATTTGTACAGAGGGAAAAAATATGGAAATTCAGGAAAAGATGAGAAAGCCGATGTTGGAGGCGAAATATCTGAATGTGGAAAATACAGACAGATATCGCCCTATCATCCGGCTTTTTTATTTAAAATATGAAAAACTGAAATACTGGCTTTATCAGGAAGAGGTTTTTGAAGAATTAAAAGAAGACCCGTATTTTGCGGATTATACCATGGAACAGTGCCAGCAGGACCTTACAGCCCTGGCCTCCTGGGGAAACCTGGTTACCATTCAGGATACCAGAAAGGTGACGACCATTGAAGAGTTCAAGAATAAAAAGTTCCGGTACCAGTTGTCGGAGACAGCCGTGGAAATCGAGCGTATGGTCATACGAATCGAAAATCTGTTTATTGAAGGCTCTTCACTGGAGCCGACTCTGTTGGAGCGGATTCGGATCAATCTGGGAAAACTGGAAGAAATGTCTGTAAAAGAGGATGAAAAACTGCATGCCTGGTGGAACGATTTGAACAATGATTTCATTCGGTTAAACCAGAACTATCAGGATTATATGCGGGAACTGAACAGTGTAAAAGCAGAAGAGATGATGAAAACCAGGGAGTTTCTTTTATTCAAGGACCGCTTAATGGAATATCTGCGTTCCTTTGTGAAAAGCCTGCAGGTGAACGTGGCGGCTATTGAACAGGAACTGCGGAAGGTGCAGGAAGAAACGGTGAAGGATATTCTGAAGAAAGTCACTGCTTATGAGCTTTCCATTCCTCGTATGGATGTGGAAATTGATGAACAGATGATTTACGAAAAAATGAGCGGCCGCTGGGAAAGTATGGTGGAATGGTTTGCAGGAAAAGACGGACAGGAATCGGAAGCCGGGAAGGTGTTTGATACCACCAACGAGATTATTCGGAAAATTACCCGCTATGCAACCCGCATCAGCGAGATGAGCAATCAGGGTTCCAACCGGCGGGAGGAATATAAAAAGGTGGCACAAATGTTCGCAAAATGCAGGGATCTTTCTGAGGCGCATCGGCTGGCAGCAGTGGTTTTTGGCGTGGAAAAACCACTGCATTTAAAGGGCGAAATGCCCAGGGAAACAGATAGTATTAACAGCGGTGTGTATGAAGAGAATCCTCATGTAGTTACGGTAACTCCAAGAGTTCGCACCTATCGGGAAAAGGCGAAAAGAAGTGGGATTATAGACCGCTCAGAAGAGAAAGAAGCCATGCGTAAGGCTGAGATACAGAGGCTGGAAAAGGAACGGAAATTATTAAGAAGTTACATCAAAAACGGCCGGCTGGAGTTTGCAAATCTTCCGGTGATTGAGCCTTATGTGCGGGATATGTTTCTTCTGTGGATGTCTAAGGCCCTGGAGAAGAAAAACCACAGAGCTAAGACAGAAGACGGTCAGATTTACTATATTGAACAGACCGATACCAAGGAATACTGTACATTAAAATGCACAGACGGAGAGTTTCAAATGCCTTGTTATACCATGGTATTTGAAGAAAGGGAACAGGAAATATGAAGGTACTGGAAGTGTTGCTGAACCGCAGATGGATTCTGAAATCCAGGGAGCGGGAATTGTATTATCAGGTAAAAGAAGCACTGGCATCCGGAGAGGAAAAGAAGTTTTTAAGAGAAAAGCTGGGGTATCAGGTGCTGATCAATCCCTATATGATTAAGGTGGAAAAACTGCCGGCAGTTCCGGAAAACTGGATGGGAATCTCAGACTTTCGTGACCCCATTGAGTATGTATTTTTCTGCCTGGTTCTCATGTTTCTGGAGGATAAAGAAGCAGAGGAGCAGTTTGTGCTTTCGGAACTGACGGAATATGTGCAGAGTCAGTATGAGAAGGAGCAGATTGACTGGACCATTTACCGCTACCGCCGCCATATGATAAAGGTGATGAAATACTGTGTGGCTTGCGGTATTCTGGATGTAAATGACGGAAGTGAAGAGGGATTTGCAAAGGATGATACCAGTGAAGTCTTGTATGAAAATACAGGTGTTTCCCGGTATTTTATGAAGAATTTTACCCAGGACATTATGGGATATACAGCGCCAAAAGACTTTGAAAAAGAAGAGTGGATTGACTTAAACGAGGACCGGGGAATTGTCCGCAGACAAAGAGTTTACCGAAGACTTCTGATGACCATGGGCATGTACAAAGACACAGATACAGAAGAAGATTTTGCCTATGTGCGGAATTACCGGAATATGATACAGGGCGAATTATCGGAGTTATTTGAATGTGAACTGCAGGTACACAGCAGCAGTGCTTTTCTGATTTTGGGAGAAAATTGCAGGCTTGGACGGACTTTTCCGGAAGAAAATACGTTGTCCGATATTGTGCTGCTTTTGTATCAGCTCTTGCAGGAAGAAATCCGGGAAGGGAAAATTGAGGTGTCTTTGGACGAACAAATCCGCCTTCCAAAAGAGAATTTTCAGCGGCTTATAGAGAAATGCAAAGAGCGGTTTGGGGCTGGTTTTAATAAGACGTACCGGGAAATGACTTTTGCAGAGTTTTACCGGGAAGTCTATGACTATATGGAAAATCTGATGATGATAGAGCAGGCTTATGGGGATGTATGCATCAAACCTGTGGCAGGAAAAATTATGGGAAGATACCCGGAAGACTTTAGGAAAGAGGGAGGAAACGATGAATAGTGGGAAGTGGCAGATAAACAAAGTGGGACTGGTGGATTTCTGGTACTATGATGAGGAAGCCTTTGATTTTTCGGAAGGACGCATGCTGTTAAGAGGCGCCAATGGTTCGGGAAAATCGGTTACCATGCAGAGCTTTATTCCTCTTTTACTGGATGGAAATATGCGTCCGGAGCGCCTGGACCCCTTCGGTTCCCGTGCAAGGAAGATGGAGAATTATCTTCTGGAAGAAGGGGATGAGCGGGAGGAGAGAACCGGTTATCTTTACATGGAATTTAAACGGCTGGAGAGTGAAGAATACCTGACTTTGGGGCTGGGAATCCGTGCAAGAAAGAATAAAAAGCTGGAATCCTGGTATTTTTGCATTACAGACAACCGACGAGTGGGGCGGGATATTTTTCTGTATAAAGATGTGGAAAACAAAATCACCTGTTCAAAAATAGAGTTGAAAAACAGGATTGGAGAGGGTGGAAAGGTCATGGAAACCCAAAGCGAATATACCGCCTGCGTCAACCGTCTGCTCTTTGGATTTGAAACTCAGGAGGAATATAAGGAACTTCTGGAACTGCTGATTCAGCTTCGTACTCCGAAACTCTCCAAGGATTTTAAACCTACGGTTATCAACGAAATTTTGAGCAGTTCGCTGCAGACCTTGTCGGAAGATGATTTGCGGCCTATGTCTGAGGCCATTGAAAATATGGATAATCTGAAAACCAACCTGGATACCTTAAACGAGAGTATCCGTGGGGCCAGGCAGATTGAGAAGGTCTATGACCAGTACAATCAGATTGTGCTGTACGACAAAGCCCTGCTGTTTGCAGATGTGGGAAAGGCTTATGAAGCCTGCCTGACTACGGAGAAAAAATTCACAGAAGAACTGACCCAAAAAACAGCTGCTCTGACAGAAGAAAAACAGAGGTATCAGGAACTTGTGCAGGAGGAAGAGGTTTTAAAAGAAGAAAAAGAATCTCTTACGAAAAGTGATGCGGCAAAGTTAAAGGAGCAGGAACTGAAGCTGGCAGAAGAGCTCCGGGAAAAGGAAGAAGAGAAAAAGACCAAGGAACGTCAGGAGCAGGAGAAAAAGGATAAGCTGCTGGAGGCAGAGGAACGGTTAAAAAAAGAGCAGGAACACAACGAAACAATCTGGGAAGAGATGGAAAACTGTCTGGAAGAAATGGAAGAGGAGATGGAAGAAGTCCCATTTGATGACTTTGCATTTTTGAAAAAAGAACTGCTGGAAGATAAAATCCCGGATTATTCCATTGGGTCTCATACGCAGCTTTTGAAGGATTATACAGAGAAAGTAGAAAAGGGAAAAGAAAGTCTGACAGAGGAGAAAAACTGTCAGGAAAAATACGACCGGTATTTGAAGGAACTGGATGTGTGCCAGGAAGAACGAAACGCAGCAGAACGGGAAGTCCAGCAGTATGAGCGGCTGCTGCAGGAAACAAAGGCAGAGCTGACAGAACAAGTGTATCTCTGGGAACGGAAAAATCAGGAGCTTTCTCTTGCGCCGGAAGTCTTGCAGGAAATTTCCAGAAAGATTCAGGAGTATGAGCAGGGAAAGGATTATTCCGAAATACGGGAACTGGCGAAGCCGAGGCTGTATGAGAAGGAAAGCAGTTTTACCAGAGAAAGGCTGCTGCTGGAGCAGAATCTGGAAACAGAAAGCCAAAAACTTCAGGGATTGGAAGAAGAACTGACAGAGTGGCAGAATCAGAAAGACCCGGAGCCCCGGCAGCCGGAGTGTGTACAGGAAAACCGCCGTCTTTTAAGAGAAAAAGGCATTCCGTACCAGCAGTTTTATAAGACCATAGAGTTTGGACAGAACTTAGAGCCAGAGCGGGCAGACAGGCTGGAAGAAGCCCTGCTGCAGATGGGAGTACTGGATGCGCTGATTATTTCAGAAGAATACAGGGAAAACGTGCTGGCACTGGACAGCGGCGTATGCGACAAGTACATCTTCAGTGATGTTTCTCATGTGCAGGAAAACCTGAACAATGTGCTGGATGTGGATAACGGGGAACATGATATTTTGCTGTACCAGAGCATTTCCAATATTTTGTCTTCTATTGGTTTTGGCAGAAAGACAGAGCAGGGAACTTCCTGGATTGACGAACAGGGTAACTACCGCCTGGGGGTTCTGGAAGGAACTGTTACCGGGGAATACCGGGCCAGATTTATTGGCGTGGGGGCAAGAGAGCAATATCGAAGGGAAAAGATAGAAGAACTGGAAAGTCTTTGCCGGGAGACGAAGCAGCAGGTGGCAGAGATAAAGGCCGCACTGGAGAAAAACCAACTGCGTCTGGAGCAGCTTCAGAAGGAATGGACAGAATTTCCAAAAGACGAAGATTTGAAAACAGCGGCGAAAGAGCTTGCGGACTGGGAATACCGCCTGGAACTTGCAGTCAGACGAGTGGGAGAGCAGCAGGCACTTACAGAAAAAGAGCGGAAGAAATTAGATGCAATCCGGGTCAAAGTAAGGGAATTATGCGGGAAATGTTACCTCTCCCCACGGTTGGATCTTTTTGCTGCTGTATTGGAATCCCTGTACAGATATAAGGAACTGCTTTCGGACCTGCAGGTGGCTTACGGCAAGTACCAGAACGGAATCCGGTATGTGGAAAGTCAGCGGGAATATAGGGAAGGAATCGAGCTGGACTTAGATGATATCCGATATGATTTGAACAGGATTCTTTTAAAAGTCCGGGAACTGGAAGGTTTTCTGGACTCTGTGCGGAAACAATTGGCGCTTACGGATTATGAAGAAATTAAGGATCGTCTGGACTACTGTATGCAGCGTCTGGTTCTTCTGCCCGGTGAGAGAGAAAGCTGTGTGGGAAGGCAGAACAGACTGGAAAAAGATGCAGATGTGCTGCAGGAAAAAATACAGGAAAATGAGAAGAAAAAGGCAGAACTTCTGGAGAGAAAAGAGAAATACTGCCGTGTTTTTGAACTGGAATACCGTCTGGGATATGTGGAGCAGACTTTTCAGGAAACGGAAGATATGGGGACACTGGCTAAGGCGGTATGCAGCCGGTTTGCGGGCAGTTTTGGAAATAAAAAGCAGAGTGATGTCTTTGGCAGTCTGCAGGAAGCCTATCACCAGAACCGGGGATATCTTTTGGATTATCAGATTACCCTGTCCTCTCTTTTCGGAGAACTGGATGAGGAAAGCTCCTTCCTGGACATGAGTGTAAAGCGGATTGATATTTCGGCAAAATACAGGGGAACGGCAGTAAAATTTAAAGAGCTGCTGGAAAAGCTCTGTGAAGATGCAGAAGCCCTGGCGAAGATTTTAAATGAAAGGGACAGGGAGCTGTTTGAAGATATTCTGGCCAACACCATCAGCAAGAAAATCCGTGCAAAAATCCAGGCAAGCAGGCGCTGGGTAGAGAAAATGAATGCACTTATGGAGTCTATGCAGACCTCCAGCGGACTGAAGCTGAGCCTGCGTTGGAAAAATAAAAGAGCAGAAAAGGAAGAACAGTTAGACACCAGGGCTTTGGTGGAATTATTGCAGAAGGATGCAGAAATCATGCGTACGGAAGAGATAGAAATGCTCTCCCGGCATTTCCGTTCCAAAATTGAGGAAGCAAGGAAAATCGCAGGGGATATGGGAGCTGTGCAGTCTTTCCATGCAACCATGCGTGAGGTTCTGGATTACCGGAAGTGGTTCGAATTCCAGTTGGAGTGTCAGAAGACAGGAGAGAAGAAGAAAGAACTGACAGACCGGGTCTTCTTTACCTTCAGTGGAGGAGAAAAGGCCATGGCTATGTATGTGCCGCTGTTTTCTGCAGTTGTGGCCAAATATGCAGGAGCGCGTCCGGATGCACCCAAACTGATTTCTTTGGATGAGGCTTTTGCAGGTGTAGATGAAACCAATATCCGCGATATGTTCCGCCTTATGGTAGAGTTTGAGTTTAACTTTATGATTAATTCGCAGATTTTGTGGGGAGATTATGATACCGTCCCGGCCCTTGCTATTTATCAGCTGATTCGCCCGGAAAATGCCAGATTTGTATCCGTGATCCGTTATCTCTGGAATGGAAAAAAGAAGGTGATGGTGACGGATAAGACAGAAGAAGAGGTATAGAATATGGCTGAAATGGAACCGAAAAAGTTGGCAGAATGCCTGGACTATTTCAGGCAGCGTCCGGTTTATGAAAAACTTTTTCAAAAGTTCAGAGAAAAGTATGCAAGCCTTGGACATATGGGCGGAAAAGTGGTTCTGTCAGGACTTACTTTGGAAGAAAAGCAGCAGTTAGGCGGATTTCTGCAAAAGGATTACACAGAGAATAAAACCGTGACAGTTTCCGCCGAACTCCTGGAAAAACGCCTTGGTGAAAGCCGGTTTTCCGGGATTTCCGGGGAAACGCTTCTGCGGGCTTATTTCGGCAAAAAACTGACTGTGAAGAAAGAAGAAAAGCAGAAAGAAGAGGAAAAAAGGAACGCCTGTTTTGCAGAAATTCTGGAAGGCCAGGAAGAAAATCCGGCAGGAAAATGGCTGAAGGAGGTCTTGGAAAATCGCGGGAGCGGGTATGAGCTTCTGATGCAGCAGTACCGGGAAAATCCTGCGAAACTGGAGGAAATTCTGGAGAGTGTTATGAGGGCCTCAAAGCAGCTTAACCACATAAAAAAGAGGCAGCTTCTGGCAGTATTTGCAGCTCAGACAACGGGAAATCCTCATTACTTTGATACCGGAGAAACAGCAGAAAAACTCTTAATTTTATTCCTGAAACATCAGTTTCCAGGCAGTTATGAGAAAGGAATCTCCCCGGCAGAAGAGAGGAATCATCTGCTGTATCAGGCAGGGATTCTAAAAGATGACTTGTCCAATGAAACACTGGCTTATGGTCTTCATGCATGGAAACAAGACGGGAGTATGCATGAAGGAATCGAAGGATTTTTGAGAGAACAGGAACCTGTGCGTCTGACTCTGCGCACCCTTGGGGAAATCGGCGAAATCAGGGCACAGCAAAAAGAAATTTATGTAGTAGAAAATCCGGCCGTGTTTTCCGTTCTGACAAGCCGGAACCCAGCTTGTGCAGCAGTCTGCGTCAGCGGACAGCCCAGGCTTGCGACTTTGCTTTTGCTGGATTTTCTGAAAGAAAACCACAGGTTTTGGTATGCAGGAGATTTTGACCCGGAAGGGCTTTTGATTGCCCAGAGGCTGAAAGAGCGATATGGAGAGGCGCTGCATTTCTGGAAGTATGAGGCGCAGTGGTATGAGCAGTATCTGTCTTCTGTAAGACTGAGTGAGAGCCGGATAAAAAAGCTGGAGCATATTTATATGCAGGAGCTGCAGGGCATTAAAGAAAGGATACAGAAACGAAAACGGGCGGCTTATCAGGAGGCCATGCTGGAAATTTATCAGGAAATACAGACGGCCTCGCTTTGACTGCGCCTCTTACCGGCACCTTTTTCCATGATACGGAAGAAGGTGCATTTTTTCACCCTTTACATGAAACCCAAATCCCAGGTTATTGCCCGAATCAGTAATACAGCCGCAGTCTTCCTGATACAGCAGTTCAAATCCATTGTTTTTTAATTCTTCCCGGAAGTAATGCAGATTGAAATTTTTCTCCGAGGATTCAGGGTACTGGCTTAAAAGCAGCTTCATGGACTTTTGAGCATGCTCAAAGTAAAAGTAAGTGCCGATAAGGTCTGCATCTTTTTTCAGATAAGGCAGAAGCCGTTCATACAAAAAGGTGTCATGATAAAAATTGTGCTCATTTGCAGCAAAGAAATCCAGATGCACGTCTATACATTCTGATTTTAGAGGGAATCGTGTGCTGCTGTCTGCCAGATATAAAATATCCAGATCCGGGCGTTGTTTTTCAATGAGATGTTTGTACATCAGCAGGGTTTCCGGGTATTTGTCAATGACGAGATACAGGCTGTCCTTTGGCAGGGCGGAAAGGTGATTATGCATAAAAAACCAGGCGTTGATATAGGTTTCTGCAACCACCTTTCCCCGGAGACTGGTTTCTTCCATTTGCTTCAACATCTGCTGGTAAGAACGCTCAAACATGGTGATAAGCTCCGGAGGCAAATCTTTGTAAAGTTCTCTGGTAACGTCCGGGGTGTCCTGCAGGTTGGTATTCTTGTTGGGCGTCATAAGGATTCCATTCTGAATCCGGGCCTGGTAGCCGCAGGAGCAGGAAAGGGCGCCTCCATAGAGAAAACGGGGATTCATTTCCACGTCTTTTAAGGACAGGGAACTTCCGCACACGGGGCAGCACAAAAGAGGCAGGGCAGACACCGGGACTCCGGTCTGCGGTATCCGGTCGGGCTGGTTTTCTTTCAGAGCCGCGATTTTTTCATCAAGTCTTCGGATAATTTCCTGTTTTCGGCTGATTTCCTGCAGGCAGAATTCCCGCTTGCCCTCGTAAACAGCCTTTAATTCTTCCATATCCTGGGAATCCGCCAGCCCGGAAATACGCTTGAGGGAAAGCAGCATGTGGATTTCCCGAAGGGTAAAATCCAGTTCTTTTAATTCCAGAATCCATTCCAAATCCTGAAGTACAGTTTCATCAAATACATACTGGCCCCTGGGCTTAGGGGGGACTAAAAGCCCGTAATTAATATAGTAATAAAGGTTATCCACGGAGATGTGGTAACGTCTGGATACTTCACCGATACGCATGAAAAGGACCTCCCGGTTTTGATAAAACCACTGTAGCATAAATCTTTAGTATACTCAAGGTTTTGGAAAAATATCCCGAAAAAAGACCGTTGACACAGGGGAAACTAAAGGTTTTACAATGTTTCCAGAAAGAAAAGCCGAAGACAGAAAAATCAGAACGGGAGTGTGTGGAGATGAAAGTTTTAAAAGAAGCGGTAAAGAGAACAGAAGAGGACAGAAAAAATCTTACAGAAACGGTAAGCCGCATGATAGAGGAAGTAAGATGCAAAAAAGACGAAGCCTTAAAAGCTTATAATCTGCAGTTTGACGGCTGCACCAGAGAAAGGCTGCAGGTAAGCCGGGAAGAAATACAGAAGGCATACAGCCAGCTTACCGGGCAGGAGATTGAGGACTTAAAGAAAGCGGCAGGAAATATCCGGGCATTTGCCAAAGCACAGAGAGAAACGGTAAAGCCTTTGGCAAATTTCAGCCCCATGCCGGGAATTTTCTTAGGACACAGGATTCTTCCGGTGGAATCCTGCTGCTGTTATGTGCCCGGTGGGAATTATCCCCTGTATTCTACAGCGTTAATGCTGATTATTCCTGCAAAAACCGCAGGGGTAAAGCGGGTGGCAGCCTGTTCTCCGGTGATGAAAGGAACCAATGCTATCAATCCCAAGACTTTGGTTGCCATGGACATTGCAGGCGTGGATGAGATTTATGCCGTAGGAGGCGCCCAGGCAGTGGCTGCTTTTTCCTACGGGACAGAGGAAATTCCGGCCGTGGATATGATTGTCGGACCAGGAAACCGCTTTGTGACAGAAGCGAAACGCCAGTGTTACGGTCAGGTTGGCATTGATTTTGTGGCAGGCCCCAGCGAAGTCATGGTGCTGGCAGACGGCAGCGGAACCCCGGAGGTGGTGGCCGCAGACTTGTTGGCGCAGTCTGAACATGACCCTAATGCAAAGGGAATTTTGGTAACCACAAATGAGGAATTTGCAGAGAAAGTGATAAAAGCAGTAGAAAAGGAACTGAGCATGCTCTCTACCGCAGAAATTGCAGAGAAATCCTGGAATACTTTCGGAGAAGTGATTCTGGCAGACAGTGAAGAAGAGATGGCAGACCTGGCAAATGCCTATGCGCCGGAGCACCTGGAAGTCAATATGAAAAACGCCGAAGAAATGGCGGAAAAGCTTTACAACTATGGTTCTCTCTTTATTGGTGAAAATACGGCAGAGGTGTTTGGAGACTATGCTTCCGGAACCAACCACACGCTTCCCACTCTCCGGGCAGCCCGTTATACAGGCGGCGTATGGGTCGGCACCTTTTTAAAAACCTGCACATACCAGAGTATGACAAAAGAAGCCATGAAAGAACTGGCGCCGCTGGTGGCAAGACTGGCAAAGGGCGAAGGTCTCATGGGACACGCAGAAGCCGCAGAAGTGCGGGAAAAGAAATAAAAGTTGGGATTTTCTCTGAAAATGGGTTCTTGCTGACAGGCAGTGCTTGTTATATACTGTCTATAGAAAGAGAAAGGCAGGAAGCTATGTTTAGAAAAATTGAGAAGGAAAATCCTTTTGAGGAAATTTTAGACCAGATTATTGAAAATATCAAAGAGGGAACTCTGAAAAAGGGAGATGCGCTTCCGGCAGAACGGAATATGGCAGAGGCCTTAGGAGTTTCCCGCCCTGTGGTGCGGGAAGTGTTAAGAACCCTGGCTCTGCTGGGGATTATCAAGACGGTGCGGGGAGGGGCAAGTTATGTATCCGAAAACCTGGAAAACAGTCTCATCGAGCCGCTGTCCATATTGCTGCGGTTAAACAACAGCAGCGTTTACCATAATCAGCAGCTTCGCAGCGCTCTGGAAGTAGAGGCTGCCCGTCTGGCTGCCAGAAACTGTACACCGGTGGACGCCGCAGAACTCCAGCTGATTCTGGCCAGACTGGACGCGGCAGAGGAAGAAAGAGTCAGAGGAGACTTAGACCGGGATTTGCATATCAAAATCGGAAAAATGGCGCAAAGTCCCATGCTGTTTTCCGTAATGAGCGCCTCCGCCCAGTTGACGGAAAACATCATTACAGGAATCCGAAGCTATATGATGCAGAAACAACATTCCGTTTCACAGATGGATGAACAGCACCGGAAACTGGTGAACGCAATTGTGGAGCACCGGGAGGAAGATGCTGAAATCTGCATGAAGGAGCATATGAAAACCATAGAAAATTATATATTGGAAATAGACCGGAAAAAAGAGAATACACAGGTCTGAAACGGAGCTTAAAAGCTGTTGCATAAAAAAATGCGGCGGCTTTTTTTATATCCAGGTAGTTTACAGGCATTATTTCTCTTTTTTCCATTGCATTTTGTATTTTGTGGTGGTATAATTCGTTTAAAGATTGGTAATACCAATAAAGATAATGGAATACCAGGAGGCCACGTTATGGGATATGTAAAATGGAGTTATCCGGTTCTGGAACATTTTTGTTATGATGTGTTCAGAGCTTTTGGATTTAGTGAAAAGGAAAGCAAAGAAATCGAAGATGTACTGCTGACTGCGGATTTGTTCGGAATAGAAAGTCACGGTATGCAGCGTATGGTGCGGTATCACAAAGGAATTGAAAAAGGTACGATTCACCCAAAGGAAAAACCGGAGGTAGTGTTTGAAACACCTGTTTCTGCAGTGGTTGACGGACACAACGGTATGGGACAGCTGATTTCTATTTTTGCCATGAATAAGGCGATTGAAAAAGCGAAGACAACGGGAATCGGTATTGTGACAGTAAGAGAATCCAACCACTTTGGAATTGCCGGCTACTACGCAAAGATGGCCAGCGACCAGGGACTGTTGGGAATGGCCTGCACCAATTCCGAAGCGATTATGGTGCCTACTTTCGGGAAAAAAGCCATGCTGGGCTCCAATCCCATTGCGGTAGCTATGCCGGCAGACCCCTATCCTTTCCTCTTTGACTGTTCTACCACGGTGGTAACCCGAGGAAAGCTGGAAATGTACAATAAGATGAACAAACCTCTTCCGCAAGGATGGGCCTTGGATGCAAACGGACACGAAAGCACACAGGCGCCCACGGTACTGGAAAATATTGTTTCCAAACGCGGCGGCGGTATTATGCCTCTGGGAGGAAATAAGGAAGTGAGCGGCAGTCATAAAGGATATGGATACGGTATGCTGTGCGAATTATTCAGTTCTATTTTTTCTATGGGGGTTACCTCAGAAAAATGCTGTACTTTCCCGGATAAAACAGGTATCTGTCATGGATTTGCAGCAATAAATCCAGAGATTTTCGGAAACCCGGAGGAAATTAAGGCACACTTATCCGAATATCTGGAAGCTTTACGGGAAAGTCCGAAAGCAGAAGGCGAGAGCCAAATCTACACCCACGGAGAAAAGGAAATTTTTGCAGAAAAGGACAGAAGGGAGAACGGAATTCCTGTAAATGACAATACTATGGCGGAACTGGCAAATCTCTGTGCTTATCTGAAGCTGGATTTCCATTCTTATTTTAAGGACTATGAACTGCCCGGAGACGGAACATTTTTCACAGGAAATTATTAATCAAACCCATAGACGGAAAAAGTAGGGATTAGGAGGACGTATCATGGATTATGCAAAAGAATCATTGAGATTACATAAAGAGTGGAAAGGAAAAATTCAGGTTGTGGCAAATGTGCCGGTAGAAACCAAGGATGACCTGTCTTTGGCTTATACGCCGGGTGTGGCACAGCCTTGTCTGGAAATCCAGAAGGATGTAGAGAAATCTTATGAACTTACCAGAAGATGGAATATGTGCCTGGTGGTTACAGACGGTTCTGCCGTTTTGGGACTGGGAGACATTGGCCCTGAAGCCGGAATGCCGGTTATGGAGGGAAAATGTGTGTTGTTCAAAGCTTTCGGAGATGTAGACGCATTTCCTCTCTGCATTAAATCACAGGATGTCGATGAGATTGTAAATACGATTTACCTGATTTCCGGTTCTTTCGGCGGTGTCAATCTGGAAGATATTGCGGCTCCCAGATGTTTTGAAATCGAGAAAAAACTGAAAGAGAAATGTGATATTCCTATTTTTCATGATGACCAGCATGGCACGGCAGTGATTACTTTGGCAGGCTTAAATAATGCTATGAAGCTGACTGGCAAGAAGAAAGAGGACGTTTCCATTGTTATGAACGGCGCCGGTGCGGCAGCAATTTCCATTGCCAGACTGCTTTTGAAAGCAGGATATAAAAAGGTTACCCTCTGTGACAGAAACGGAGCGATTTACGAAGGCAGAAAAGAGGGCATGAATGCAGTAAAAGAAGCGATGAGTAAAATCACCAATCTGGAGAAAAAGCCAGGAAGCCTTGCAGAGCAGATGAAGGGTGCGGATGTCTTTATCGGTGTATCTGCACCCGGAGTAGTGACAAAGGAAATGGTAGAGAGCATGGCAAAGGATGCAGTTATTTTTGCCTGCGCCAACCCGGTTCCGGAGATTTATCCGGAAGAGGCCAAAGCAGCAGGAGCGAAAGTGGTAGCAACAGGCAGAAGCGATTTCCCGAACCAGATTAACAATGTTCTGGCATTCCCGGGAATCTTTCGCGGAGCGTTTGATGTGAGGGCAAAAGATATTAATGATGAAATGAAGATTGCGGCAGCAGATGCTCTGGCAGGACTGATTACAGAAGAGGAACTGACCCCGGATTATATTATTCCCAAAGCCTTTGACAAAAGAGTAGGTCCGGCAGTGGCGAAAGCAGTAGCCAAAGCTGCCAGAGATACCAAAGTTGCAAGAATATAAAACAGAAAAAGAATAGACGGGAAAATGGGACTGCAGAGGCAGTTCCATTTTTTGGTAAATTGTACATACAGATACCGGAAAAGAAAAAAAGATAGGATAAGGATTCCTTGTTTTTTCTTTTTGTGTTAAAATGGGCAAGGATATATACAATAAGGGAGTATACAAATGAGAAAGAGGTATTTTTCACGAGTAGACCGGCAGGTAGCAATGCTGCTGAGTACGATATTGATTTTATCCAGTTTGTCTATATATTTCGTGACCACTCAGATTTATTATCGTTCCGTACTAAAAAGTCTGACTGGACGTGTGAAAAACATACAGGAATATATTGAGCACCACCTGACGCCGGAGACGTTTTCCGATATTAACAGCAAAGAAGATATGAATAAGGAAAGCTATCAAAAACTCAAGGATCAGATGGAAGAAGTTCGGGATATCGGTGACTTAAGGTATCTGTATACGGCGAAGAAAAATGATGCAGGGAAGCTAGTGTATGTAGTGGATGGTCTGCCCGAAACAGCAGATGATTTTCGTTATCCGGGAGACTTGATTGAGGTGGAAATAGAGGAAAAACTGGAAAGCGCACTGAAAGGAGAAACGGTACTGCCGGATAAAATCATGGATACGGACTGGGGAGATATATTTATGGCTTATTTTCCCCTGCACGATGAGGAGGAGAAGGTAATAGGGGCTCTTGGAATTGAACTTGCAGCGGATGTAGAGGCAGCGACTTTTCAGGAAGTGTCCAAGTCGGTAAGTGCGGTGTGCGTGACTTTCTGTGGGATTGCTATTGCCGCATCCATTCTGATTTTCCGGAGAATTTCCAATCCCTTATACAGGGATATGGCGAATACGGATTTTATGACAAAGCTGAAGAATAGAAATTCCTATGAAACAGACACGGAGAATCTGAATGCCCGGAAGCGGATGGAAGGTATGACTGTGGTGGTCATTGATGTCAATAACCTGAAGCTGGCCAATGACTGTCTGGGACATGATATAGGAGACAGCTGCATTATCAATGCGGCAAAGATTTTACAAAGTGTGGAGTCAGCCCGGATTACAGCGTACCGCTACGGCGGTGATGAATTTGTCCTGCTGATGGAGAACCAGCCTGAGCCGGAAGCGCTTCTTGAAAGCATAAAGGACAGGTTCCGAAAATACGCAGATAAGCTGAAAGTGCCGGTAGCCCTTGCTGTGGGATATGCGCAGTTTGACCCTAAGCTGGATAAGGACATCAGGGATACACAGAAACGGGCGGACGAACAGATGTATCAGGACAAAATGAGAATAAAGGAAAAAGAGGAGCCGATGGAATCTGTGTGATTCTGTCGGTTTTTTTGAAATGCTGTTTGCAGGGAGACGGAAATACTGCTGCAATAAGGCGCAGAGAAATCAGTGGGAAAGGTGTGAAGAAGTCTATGATGAAAAGTCAAAGAGTATCGCAGGAATAGAATGACAAGGTTGAAAAACTTCAAAAAATTAGCACTCGACCCTTGACCTGGCTAACAGAATGTGATATTGTTATAATATAAATAGAACAAGTAAACAACATTCGGAGTTTCTTCCGAAGATAGGATAACCAAAACGGAGGGATTTTATGAACATTACAAAATTTACACAGAAATCACTTCAGGCTGTTCAGAACTTAGAGAAGACTGCTTATGAATTCGGCAACCAGGAAGTGGAGCAGGAACATTTGTTATATAACCTTTTACATCAGGAGGACAGCCTGATTTTAAAACTCATTGAGAAAATGGAGATTCAGAAAGAGCATTTTCTGGACCGTGTGGAGCAGGCCTTAAATGCCAGAACGAAGGTTTCAGGGGGTCAGCCTTACATCGGTCAGTACCTGAATAAGGCTCTTGTGAGTGCGGAGGACGAGGCATCTAATATGGGAGACGAATACGTTTCCGTAGAGCATTTGCTTCTGGCGCTTTTGAATCACCCCAGCCCGTCTATGAAAAAAATCTGGCAGGAGTATGGTATTACAAAGGAACGTTTCCTGCAGGCTTTAAGTACCGTGAGAGGAAACCAGAGAGTCACCACAGACAATCCGGAGGTCACTTACGATACTTTGAATAAATACGGACAGGATTTGGTGGAAAAAGCCAGAGAGCAGAAACTGGACCCGGTTATCGGCAGGGACAGTGAAATCCGGAATGTGATTCGGATTCTGTCCAGAAAGACGAAAAATAATCCGGTGCTTATCGGTGAACCCGGTGTGGGTAAAACAGCGGCTGTGGAAGGGCTTGCCCAGCGTATTGTGCAGGGAGATGTGCCGGACGGCTTAAAGGATAAGAAAATTTTCGCTCTGGATATGGGCGCTCTGGTGGCAGGCGCCAAATACAGAGGTGAGTTTGAGGAACGTCTGAAAGCCGTTCTGGAAGAAGTCAGAAAGAGCGAAGGGCAGATTATCCTCTTTATTGATGAGCTGCACCTGATCGTAGGAGCCGGAAAGACAGACGGCGCCATGGATGCGGGAAATATGCTGAAACCGATGCTGGCCAGAGGCGAGCTGCACTGTATCGGCGCTACAACCCTGGATGAATACCGCAAATACATTGAAAAAGACGCGGCACTGGAACGTCGTTTCCAGCCGGTTATGGTGGATGAACCTACAGTGGAAGACACGATTTCGATTCTTCGTGGACTGAAAGAACGGTATGAAGTATTCCACGGAGTAAAGATTACGGACAGCGCCCTGGTGGCTGCGGCAACTCTTTCCGACCGTTATATCAGCGACCGTTTCCTGCCGGATAAGGCCATTGACCTGGTGGACGAGGCCTGCGCCCTGATTAAGACCGAATTGGATTCCATGCCTACGGAACTGGACGAAATGCGCCGGAAGATTATGCAGATGGAAATCGAAGAAGCGGCTCTGAAAAAGGAAAATGACCGGCTGAGCCAGGATCGTCTGGTAGATTTACAAAAAGAAATGGCAGAACTGCGGGACGCTTTTAATACTCAGAAAGCCCAGTGGGACAATGAAAAATCCACGGTGGAGCGTCTGCAGAAATTAAGAGAGCAGATAGAGGACATGAATAACCAGATTCAGAAAGCTCAGAGAAATTATGACCTGGACGAAGCGGCAAGGCTGCAGTACGGTGAACTTCCCAAATTGCAGAATCAGCTGGCAGCAGAGGAAGAGCGGGTGAAAAATCAGGATTTATCTCTGGTGCACGAAAGTGTTACGGATGAGGAGATTGCCAGAATTATTTCCCGCTGGACAGGAATTCCGGTGGCAAAACTCACGGAGGGTGAGAGAAGTAAGATTCTGCACCTGGAAGATGAACTGCACAAGAGAGTCATCGGACAGGATGAGGGTGTCACCAGGGTGACAGACGCCATTATCCGCTCCAAGGCGGGTATCAAAGACCCCACAAAGCCCATTGGTTCCTTCCTGTTTCTGGGACCTACGGGTGTAGGTAAGACGGAACTGGCAAAAACTTTGGCAGCAACGCTTTTTGATGATGAGCAGAATATGGTTCGCATTGATATGAGTGAGTATATGGAGAAATATTCCGTATCCAGACTTATCGGGGCGCCTCCGGGATATGTGGGATATGAGGAAGGCGGCCAGCTGACAGAGGCTGTCAGAAGAAAACCGTATTCCGTCGTGCTTTTTGATGAAATCGAGAAGGCTCATCCGGATGTCTTTAACGTACTTCTGCAGGTGCTGGATGACGGACGAATCACAGACTCCCAGGGCAGAACCGTGGACTTTAAGAACACCATTCTCATTATGACTTCTAACATCGGTTCGCCGTATCTTTTAGAGGGAATCGAGGAAAACGGTGAGATTAAGCAGGAAGCAAAGGAGGCTGTGGAGAAGGATTTGAGAGCCCATTTCCGTCCCGAATTTTTAAACCGTCTGGACGAAATTATTATGTTTAAGCCTCTGACCAAAGGAAATATCGGCGGCATTGTAGATTTGCTTATGGCAGATTTGAACAGAAGGTTAAAAGACCAGGAATTATCCATAGAATTGACAAAAGCTGCAAAAGATTATATTATTGAGGGCGGATATGACCCTGTATACGGCGCCCGTCCACTGAAAAGATATGTGCAGAAATATGTGGAAACACTGACTGCGAAACTGATTCTTTCCGGGGACATCAGCACGGACAGCAGGATTATCCTGGATGTGGAAAACGGGGAGCTGACGGCTCATGCAGAGAAGGTGCAGCCCTCATAAACAGGAGGCAGCCATGATACCAAAAGATCCGGTAATGCTTTTGAGTTATGTAAACACACAGCTTCGTGATTTTTATCCTTCCTTTGCAGCACTTTGTGAGGACAAAGAGTTGAGTGCAGAGGAAATAACAGCGAAATTGGCGGGAATTGACTACGAATACGACAGAGGCAGAAACCAGTTTATTTAATCCGATAGGGATACTTCAGGAACAGATACGGCCATTGGCCGGAAGTTCATGGAGTATTCCTGTTTTTTTCTGCCTTTTTTAATCCAGAACCTGCTATAATAGAGGCAGGACAGACAAGAAAAGAGAAAGTTGGAATAGGGATGAAAAAAATAGCAGTAATTGAAGATGACAGAGTGCTTCGGCAGTCCCTGGCAGGGATTTTAAAGGAAAACGGATATGAGGTATGCTGTGTGGAGGATTTTGCACATGCGGAAGAAGAGGTGCGCAAGGCGGAAGCAGATTTGCTGCTGCTGGACATTATTCTGCCGGGAAGCAATGGACAGGAGATTCTGCGGAATCTGCGGAAAACTTCGGATATCCCGGTGCTGATGCTTACCAGCAAAACAGGGGAAACGGACGAAATTCTGGCTATGAGTTACGGGGCGGACGATTACATGACAAAACCGTATAATCCGGCGCTCTTACTTTTGAAAATCGAAGCCATTTTCCGGCGGATACAGCCCAAAAGCAGTGAAGAGGAGACAGAGTATCAGGGGGTCCGGCTGAATTTGCTGCGCAGTACTGTGGAATATGGGGAAAAAGAGGTGGTGCTTTCCAAAAATGAAATGTCAATTCTTCATTACCTGATGAAGCACCGGGGGAAAATTGTGTCCAGAGACGAACTGATGGATTATCTCTGGGACTGCAATGATTTCGTAGATGATAATACACTGACCGTGAATATCAACCGTCTGAGAAGGCGCATGGAAGAGGCGGGCATTTCCGGTATGATTGAGACGCGGAGAAGACAGGGGTATATATTGGTATGAATCTGAAAAATTATGTGAAGGACCATGGGATTTTTCTGCTGATACAGCTTACAGCCATAGCGGTGCTGGAAGGGGTGCTGCTTTTGTTTCATGCAGCCTTTGCTCTGCAGATGTTTTTTCTGTTTGTGGAACTTTTGGCTTTGTTTGGAGTGCTGTTTTATGATTATGGAAGGAAGCGGCAGTTTTACGCGCATATGGAAGGCCAGATGGAGACGCTGAAGGAGAAGTATCTGCTGATGGAAATGCTGGAGGAGCCGGAGTTTTTGGAAGGAAAGATTTTCTGTCAGGTCATGCAGGAAATGGAAAAATCCATGAATGATGAGATTTTCGGGCAGATACGCAGGAATAATGAATTTAAACGGTATGTGGAAACCTGGGTACATGAGGTGAAACTGCCCATTGCCAGTATCCGCCTAATGCTTCATGAACACAGAAGTGAGGTTTCCAGAGCCTTGAAGGAACAGGTAAGCCGTATTGAAAGTGACGTGGAACAAGTGCTGTATTATCTGCGCAGCGAGGTACCGGAAAAAGATTATCTCATACAAAAGTATTCGTTAAAAGAACGGACAGACAGAGCTATCGCAGACAATAAGGACAGCCTGATATTCCATCATATGAGAATCCGGCAGGACACAGAGGCTGTCATGGTGTGCACAGACGGAAAATGGCTGAACTTTATGCTGGGACAGATTCTGAGCAATGCGGTGAAGTATAAGAAAGACGAAGAACCGTGTATACAGCTTTGGAGTGAGGTTCAGAAGCATTGTGTAAAGCTGCATATCCGGGACAATGGAATGGGGATTCCCAAGCAGGATTTGCCACGGGTGTTTGAAAAGTCCTTTACAGGGGAAAACGGAAGAAAAGGGCAGGCGTCTACCGGAATGGGGCTGTACCTTTGCAAAACCTTGTGCGAAAGGCTGGGACACCGGATAGAAATTGCGTCCCGGGAGAGGGAATACACAGAAATCATCATCATATTTCAGCAAAATGCTTTTATAGAGCTTTCGTAACCTTACGAAGATGTAAGGTTCTGTAATCTAAAACCATGGATTTCCGTTCTCGCTCTTTCTATAATAGGGATATGAAAAGCAAGAGAAAGGAATGGAGTATGAAACCTTTATTAGAAGTACAGAATCTTATCAAATATTACGGTAACAAATCCAGTTTGACGAAAGCGGTAAATGACATCAGTTTCACCGTGGAGAAAGGGGAATTCACGGCAGTGATGGGAGCCAGCGGTTCCGGAAAAACTACGCTTTTGAACTGTATTTCCACCATTGACCGGGTGACAGGAGGACACATCTTTGTGAATGGGCAGGAGGTCACGAAATTAAAAGGGCACAGTCTGACGAAATTTCGCTGCAGGCAGCTTGGCTTTGTGTTTCAGGATTTTCAGCTTCTGGATACATTGAATGCCTTTGACAATATCGCATTGGCTCTGCAGATACAGAATCAGAAGCCGGACGTCATTCGGAAAAAAGTTATGGAAATGGGGGAACAATTAAACATTACCGATGTTTTGCAAAAGTATCCCTACGAAATGTCCGGAGGGCAGAAGCAGCGCTGCGCCTGTGCCAGAGCTATGGTAACGGAACCGTCGCTGATTCTGGCAGATGAACCGACAGGGGCTCTGGATTCCCAGAATGCGGGCATGCTTCTGGGCAGTCTGCAATACATGAATACAGACCTGGACGCCACCATTTTCATGGTGACCCACGACGCTTTTTCTGCCAGCTATACCAGGCGGGTACTGTTTATGAAGGACGGAAAACTTTTTCACGAGCTGCGGAGAGGCCAAGAGGGCCGAAAAGAGTTTTTCGACAGAATTATGCATGTGATTTCCCTTTTGGGAGGTGATTTGAACCATGTTGTTTAATCTGTCATTGAAAAATTTCAGGAAAAGTATCCGGGATTATTCTATCTATTTTTTTACGCTGATTCTGGGCGTTGCGGTGTTTTATATTTTTAATGCCATTGAAACCCAAAGCGCTATGCTGGAGGTAAGCCGGACGAAAGAAAACATTCTGCAAATCATGAACTCCATTTTGGAAGGGGTCAGCCTGGTGATTTCTTTTATTTTGGGATACCTGATTGTATATGCCAGCAGCTTTATGCTGAAACGGCGGAAAAAGGAGTTTGGAATTTATCTGATTCTTGGCATGAAGAAGCGGCAGGTGGCAGGGATTCTCTGGTTGGAAACCGTGTTTATGGGGATGATTTCTCTGGCGGCAGGGCTTATCATAGGAATTGGACTGTCCCAGTTTATGTCTCTTTTGGTGTCCAACCTCTTTGAGGCAGACGTATCGGCTTTTCGCTTCGTGGTATCCGCAAAGGCGGTGGGAAAAACCATCCTATATTTTCTGGTGATTTACCTTGTGGTCATGTTCTTGAATACTTTTGCGGTAAGCCGGGCCAGACTCGTGGATTTTCTTTTGGCAAAGAGAAAGAAAGAGAAGAATCTTCTGAAACATCCGCTGCTTTGCGTTTTGATTTTTATTCTGGCATGGGGAATTCTGGGCCGGGCTTATTACAATGTGACGGCAAATCAGGAAAGTCTGGCAACAGAAGCAGATGTGCTGTTTCAGATTCTGCTGGGCTGTGTGGGAACCTTTCTGGTGTTCTGGTCGGCAGCCGGATTTCTGGCGGCAATTATGGGAAAACTGCCGGGCATTTACCGGAAGGGGCTGAATTCTTTTACCGTGGGGGAAATTTCCAATAAGATAAATTCTACGGTGGTTTCGGGAACGGTTATCTGTCTGCTGATTTTTCTTACCATTTGTACACTGTCCGCAGTCTTTACCAGGAAGGATTACAAGGAGAAAGAGGCAAGAATTCTGGCGCCTGTTTCGATTTCCATGTCAAAGGAAATGACGGACTCGGTGACCGTGGAAGAATTGGTAAGAGAGAAAACAGATTTGACAGAGAATCTGGCAGAGCAGGAGAGTATCTTTACTTATCAGTGTGCAGATGTGACCCGTAAAACCGTTCTGGGAACCTATTATGACGAAATAAAGGACGGTTATGGCAGCTATTATGCCAAACAGTTTGGGGAAGAGAAGGCCGTGCTTGTAAAAGTCAGTGATTACAATAAAATGGCGGCTTTGTATCATCTCTCGTCATTTGAACTACAGGAAGATGAGTACATGATTGTAGCAAATACGCCAAAGGACATGGAAAATACGTACAACATGGGATTAAAGAGAAATCAGACCATAGATATCAGAGGGAAGACTTATCACGCAAAATATGACACGGTTCAGGAAGGTTTTCTGATGATGAACTATGACCGAACCTATGAGGTTTTCATTTTGGTGCCGGACAGTGTGGAATTAAAGGACACGGAAAGATATAAGAATTATTTTGCGGCAGCGTATAAGAAGGATAGCAAGGCCTTTCGCAAGGAAGTAGATTTGCATTTACATGAGCAGTTAAATTCCGCGGATAGTACCCATGCGCCTGTTTATATCTCCACACAGTCTAATATTTATGACGATACCATTGGCAGCAGTGCTATGTATATTTTTCTGGGCCTGTATCTGGGCATCAGTTTTCTGATTTCAGGGGCGGCGATTCTGGCATTGAAAATGCTTTCCGACGCAGCGGACAGCCGGGACAAATATGTAATTCTCCAAAGGCTGGGGTGCAGTAACCGGAATATCCGGAAGGCTTTGTGGAAACAAAACGGAATTTTCTTTCTGTTTCCTCTTCTGATAGCGGGGATTCATTCGATTTTCGGGATTCAGGTATGCAATGAAATGCTTTCTATTTATGATTCGGGAAGTATTCTTCCAGGAGTGTGTATTGCTGCAGCGCTGGTTCTGTCTATTTACGGAGGATACTTTTTAGTGGCGCAGGTGTGCAGCCAGAGAATTGTGGAAGGAAAATAGGAAATAATCATGAGACACGAAATAGTAGCTGCAAATACAGATATTGAGGCCAGATTTTATCTGTCTGTGGACGAGGGGAGCTTTGTTACACCCCACTGGCACAATAGTCTGGAAATGGTTTATATGCTGGAAGGCAGCATGGAGGTCAGCTGGGAAAATCACAGGACGCAGGTGCATCCGGGCGATGTGGCGCTGGTGAATTCCAGAGTGATTCACTCGGTGCGAAGCAGCCAGAATAAAGCCCTGGTGCTGCAGGTGCCCGAGGAGGTTTTGAAGAAATTTGTACCGGAGATTTGGAGGTATTCCTTTTTTGTGCCGGTACATCCGGAGAGCAGAGAAGAACAGGCGGTACTGGAGAAAATGAAGGGAATTTTTCTGGAAATGCAGCAAATTTATGAGAACCGCCCGGAGGGGTATTTGCTGAAATTTAACAGTCTTCTCTACGATTTGCTGTATGAACTTCTGCAGTCCTGTTCAGAAAAGCTGGGAGAGAGACAGATTTCTCAAAATAACCGCCATTTGGCAGAAATCACGGCAATCATGCAGGAGATAAAAGACCGCTATAAGGAACAGATTCCTATTTCCAGTCTGGCAGAGCAATGGGGATATCATCCCGACTATCTGGCGCGGATTTTTCGGAGATACACAGGTATGACCATAACAGAATATGTGTATGCCGTGCGGATTCAGCATGTATACCGGGATTTGGCAGACACGGAAAACAGCATTGGTGAAATTTTTGCTGCCCATGGATGCCAAAATTACCGGGTAGCTATGCGGGTGTTTAAGGAAAAATACGGGTGTACGCCCAAAGAGAAAAGACAAGAGAGAAAAAGTCGGAATCGTCCTATAAATGAGTAGGAAAAAGCGATAGGAATCAAAAGGATTTTTCTGTAAAATAAAGGTAGAAAAAAGTATCTGGAGGGAATGAAAGATGATTCAAAATCCGATTTTTAAAGGGTTTAACCCAGACCCCTGCGTATGCAGAAAGGGAGAAGATTACTATGCGGCAGTTTCTACTTTTGAATGGTTTCCGGGAATTCCGATTTATCATTCAAAGGATTTGAAAAACTGGGAACTGTATACCCATGTATTGAATGACGATGAGAAGGTGAATCTGCGGAAACTGCCTTCTGCTAAGGGAATCTGGGCGCCTTGCCTGACTTACTGTGAAGAGGAAGATTTGTTTTATGTGGTGTATGGAGTGATGAATTCCATGAATGCCCGTTATTTTGATGTGAACAATTATCTGATTACGGCAAAAGATATTTGCGGACCCTGGAGCGAGCCGGTGTATCTGCATTCCTCTGGTTTTGACGCGTCTATTCTCCATGATGATGACGGCAGAAAGTGGATTGTCTCTTTGGAATGGGAAACCAGGGAGGGGTATGAAAAGCCGGGAGCCATTTGCATGGTAGAATATTCTCCGAAGAAGAGAGAAATCATCGGTTATCCCAAGCGTATCTGGAATGGGGGAACAGACAGAGGCTGCATTGAAGCCCCGCATCTGACCAAGCGAAACGGTTTCTATTATCTCATGTGTGCAGAGGGAGGAACCGGATACAATCATTGTGTAACTATGGCCCGTTCCCGGCAGGTATGGGGGCCGTATGAAGGTGACCCGGCCAATCCCATTGTCACTTCGGTACCGGGAGTTTCCAATGAAAGACATGACCCGGATCATTTGAAGCCCCGCTATTATAATCCGGATTCTGTGCTGCAGAAGTCGGGACATGGCAGTTATGTGGAGACTCAGAACGGAGAAGTATATTTGCTGCATCTCTGTGCCAGACCTTTTGTGCCGGAACTGCGGTGTACCCTTGGCAGGGAAACGGCGATTCAGAAGATGAAATGGACAGAAGACGGCTGGCTGCGTATGGCAGACGGCAGTCATCTGGCAAAAATGGAAACGGAAGAGAGCAATCTTTTGGAAGTGCCTATGGCGAACATACCGGATTTTGACGATTTTGACGGGGAAGAACTTGGGAACTGGTACTATGCCCCCAGAATTATGCCCCAGTCATTTGCTGATGTAAAGGCACGCTCCGGCTATGTGAGAATCCGGGGACAGGAATCCCGTACGTCTCTTAATGAAGTGAGTATTCTGGCAAGAAAGCTCACCAGCGTGTACGCAAGGATTACCACAAAAATGGACTTTAAGCCGGAGGTGCACCAACACAGCGCCGGATTAATTTTGTATTATGACAATATGAATTATATCAATCTGCGGAAGTATTACAGTGAAACGCTGGGACAAAGCGCTCTTTCGATTATCCATCTGGAGAACGGAGAGAAGACAGAGTTTTTAAATACCAGAATTCCGGTGGAAGACCGGGAAATTTATCTGCGGTTGTATATAGAAGGGCGAAAATCCTGGTTTGCGTGGAGTTATGACGGCGAAGTCTATGAAAAGATAGGCCGGGTTTTTGATACAACCAGGTTCTCAGATGAATACTGCAAATACGGAGAATTTACCGGTACTATGGTGGGGCTTACCTGTGCAGACAGGGTAAAGCATGCCCATTGTGCGGATTTTGATTTCTTTGAATATATTGCAGATGAAAGCAGGAATCCTTCTTAAAGGAATTCCCGCACATGATATTTATCACGATACTGTTTCAGTGTCATCCCTGTCTGGGCTTTAAACTGCTTTCCAAGGTGGCTTTGGGAAGAAAAGCCCAGATAGGAAGCAATTTCAATATAAGAATAATTGGAATAAGTCAGCAGGTTTTTTACCAGCTTGAGCTTTTCCTGTGCAACAAAATCTACAATAGAAATACCCTCATGTCTGCGAAATAAATTGGAAAGATAATTGGGATTTAAGTATAATTCCCGGGCAATATCCGGAATGCGGATTTTCTCGTGGAGATGTTTAAAAATATAGTCTTTACACTGTTCTACTGTAGGGTTTCCCTCCCTTTTTTTCTGTTGAGATGTCTGTTTTTTTAAGTCTTGTACAAGTCGTGCATATTCCATTTCAAAGGTGCGTATCAGAGGATACAGCGCAGCAGGATTTTGCATACTTTCCAGTTTTTGAATATGAATGTCGCTGAGGGAATAGGCGATTTCAGGGAGCACTCCGCCCCGGATAGAAGCACGGCAGGCCAGGGTAATCACCACGATTCCCAGATTTTTTAGCTGACGCAGGGGATTTTCCGACAGGGTTCCCAGTTGTCCGGGATAGTCTTCTTCAAAGCTTTTCTGCAGCATTTCCAAATCCCCGTTTTCAATACTGGAAAATTCCCGTAGTTCCTGGTCATAAGGGTTATGGGTTACAGCCATTTCCTGATTATGAAAAATCAGGTCAGCCAGCTTTTGCTGTGTTTCCTCCGGAGAAATCAAGGGAACAACATTTTGGAAAAGAAGGGTATCCCGGTTCAGGAAATTTTCCTGAAAAGAGTTATAAATGAGCAATACACAGTCTGCAAAGTCTGTAAAATCGCAAAGGGCGGCAGTTTCCGGGAAGTCCTTTGGCATTTTGGATGCCGTCATTGCGGTTTTGAGAGACGCTGAGGAAGAGAAGCGCACAGGGCCCACTACAAAAAGTCCCTCCGGAGTGGGAACAGAGGCATAAATAAGGCTGTAGTTGACTGTAAGCAGCAGGGGAAACTTCCGGGCGGCAGCGGTGTAAAAGGTGCGGAGGATTTCTTCGGTCAGAAAAGAGGCATCCGTAAACGCATAGCGGGAACAAAAACTCTCGTCAGGAACAAGAGAAGGGAGAGGGCAGGAAGAGGGAAGGAGCGGATACCGTTTGATTATAGTGTGCAGGCGGCAGGAAATATAGTGCATCAGATATTGATAATTCATAAGAACCTCCGGGAAAACCAAATTTTGTGAGCACAGTATAGCACAATTTTTTATATGTGAAAAGTGATATACTGCTGTGAAAAGTAATATATTTTCCGGAAATGAGAGCATACAATAGAGGTATCATATAGAAGCGGAAAGGAAGAAAAGCATGAAAGTAAAAGGCGTGAACCTGGGAAACTGGCTGGTGCTGGAGAAATGGATGAGTCCTTCTTTATTTGAGGGGACAACAGCGGAGGATGAGTATTATCTGCCTACACAGTTGTCAAGAGAAGTGTATGAGGCAAGGATAAAAATACATCGCTCTGAATATATCACAGAGCGTGATTTTACAAGAATTAAATCTATGGGTATGGATGCAGTGCGGATTCCGGTTCCTTATTTTATTTTCGGAGACAGAGAGCCTTTTATTGGGTGTATAGAGGAGTTGGACAAGGCATTTTGCTGGGCTGAAAAGTACGGACTTCAGATTCTCATAGACCTTCATACAGCGCCGGACAGTCAGAATGGATTTGACAACGGCGGTATCAGCGGGGTGTGCAAGTGGTCACAGCAGCCGGATGAGGTGGAATTTGAGCTGACTGTATTGGAAAGACTGGCCGAGAGGTACGGAAAGAGAGAAGGACTTTGGGGAATTGAGGTACTCAATGAGCCTGTTTTAGAGGATATGTGGGAAAGCATGAAGGTGACAGAGCGTTATCCGGCAGCAGACCCGGAGAAGGCAAAAGGGACAAAACCCAATACCATGGAGTTTGTCCGGGAGTTCTATCTGAGAGCCTATGACAGAATCCGGAAGCATATGCCCAAGGAAAAATATGTGGTTATCCACGACGCATTCAAACTGAAAGCCTGGAAAGATTTCATGCAGGAAGAAAAGTACAAAAATGTAGTGCTGGATACACATCAGTATCTTATGATGGCAGAATTGCAGGGGTGTCCTCAGACGGTGGAAGGTTATGTAAACTATATTGAGGAAAATTTTGAAAAGGATATTCAGGAGATGTCCCAATATTTCCCGGTCATCTGCGGAGAGTGGTGTCTTTTTAATTCCCTGGCAGTGGGAAGAGATACCAAAGGCGGACAGACGGTATTGAACGGCCAGGAAGGTGTTTCAGAGGAAAGTCTTACACCGGAACAGAAAAGGGAAATTTATCAGGCTCTTGCAAAAGCGCAGTTAAAGGCCTGGGACGCAGGAAGCGGTTATTTTTACTGGAGTTATAAGCTGCTTACGGACACGGTGAATACCCCCGGCTGGGTCGGCTGGGACAGTTGGGATTTGGGAAGATGCGTGGACTTTGGCTGGTTTCCCACAGAAAGATAAAAGGAAAGGCAGGACAAACAAATGAAAACAGATAAAAATCCAAACGCAAAATTATCCTTTTTGGAACGGTTCGGCTATGGACTGGGGGACTATGCAGGAAATCTGGTATATTCTGCTATCAGCGCTTTTCTGCTGGTGTATTACACCAATGTAGTGGGGGCAAATGCAGCGGCGGCAGCTTCTATGATTGCAGTGTCTAAGCTGCTGGACGGTATTTCAGATTTGATTATGGGCTATATCATTGACCATACACACAGCAAATGGGGAAAAGCGCGTCCGTGGATTGCAAGACTATGTATTCCTCTTGCAGTATGTACTGTGCTGATGTTCAGTGTGCCTTCACAATTTGCAGGAAAAGCGCAGATTGCTTATATGTTTCTGACTTATAACCTGGTATCTACTATTTTTTATACAGGCATTAATGTGCCTTATGCAACCATGCACGGGTTGATGACAACCAATCAGTATGAAAGAGGGCTGCTGGGGAATTTCCGTATGCTTCTGGCTACCGCAGGAACGATGACCATTAACACCGTAGTTCTGAAAATGACCGGATTTTTCGGCGGCGGCGATGCCTATGCACAGAAAGGCTGGACGCTGACTTTTGTGGTGCTGATGCTTGTATTTGTTGTGTTAAATATGTTTACCTTCTTTGTCTGCCGGGAACGTGTGACAGAACAAAGTGAGGAACGGGAAAAAGTTTCTTTTGTCAAAGGAATTACAGGGCTTTTGAAAAACAAATACTGGGTGCTTATGGTTGTGGCTCTGTTTTCTATGTACTTTATGATGTCCTGTTTCTTTGGTTCTGCTTTGTATTTTACAAAGTATAACATGGGAAATGAGGGACAGTATGCCATGGTTTCCAATCTGCTTTCCGTGGCTCAGATTGTAACCATGTTCTTTACGCCGCTTCTGATGAAAAAGGTAAGCAAGAGAAATGTATTTCTTCTTGGAATGGCAATTTCTACCATTGGTTTTCTTATGGCAGGTGTGAGTACGGATTATGTCATTATCTGTGTATCCTCGGTTGTAAAAGGAATTGGTTTTGGCTGTGGAGGTGCAACGATGTTTGGCTGTCTGCAGGATGCCATTACTTACGGGGAGTGGTATAATGGATATGGAACTGCCGGTATGGGAAATGCAGCTTCCTCCTTCTGTATGAAGGTAGGTTCCGGTGTAGGTACGGCAGCTCTTGGCTGGATTTTGAATGCCGGAGGGTTTGATGCAGCGAAAGATGTGCAGAGCGCATCTTCCCTGCACGCGGTTACCACAGCGTTTGTGTGGGTTCCCATTGTAACTTCTGTTATCTGTGTGGTCTGTATGCTGCTGTTTGATTTGGACAAACATTATGACCAGGCTGTGGCAGATTTGGCACAGGGGAAATCCAGAATCCATCAGAAATAGAATACGAGTAGGAGAGAAGCTTGATGAAAGAGGAATTGCTGTTTGGTGCGGCTTATTATGCGGAATATATGCCATATGAGAGAATTGACCGGGATATGGAAATGATGAAGCAGGCAGGTATGAATGTTCTGCGTATTGCAGAATCCACCTGGAGTACGCTGGAACCTCATGACAATGTATTTGATTTTTCTTTTCTTGATAAGGTGCTTGAGGCCGCAGAGCGAGAAAACCTTTCCGTCATTGTGGGAACGCCTACTTATGCTGTTCCTGCCTGGCTGGTAAAGAAAGACCCGGCGGTGCTGGCGGTTACAAAGGAAAGACAGGAATTATACGGCAGACGGCAGAACATGGACATTATGAATGAGACTTTCCGTTTCCATGCAGAACGGGTGATCCGGAAATTACTGGAGCATACCGCAGGCAGACGCTGTGTCATAGGATTTCAGATTGACAATGAAACCAAGCATTACGGTACGGCATCTCCCGGGGTACAGGCGCTTTTTGTGGAATATTTGAAAGAAACTTTCGGGACAACGGGGAAACTGAATGAAACCTTCGGGCTGGCGTACTGGAGCAATTCTGTTCATTCCTGGGAAGATTTTCCGGATATGAGAGGCTGTATCAACGGCGGCCTGGCCAGTGAATTTGAAAAGTTCCAGAGAAAACTGGCGGCAGAGTATTTAAGCTGGCAGGCGGACCTTGTAAGAGCCTATAAACGGGAAGACCAGTTTATCACCCACAATCTGGATTTTGAATGGAAGAAATTCGGTGCGGATATTGCCCAGGATGGATACTCTTATGGAGTGCAGCCGGATATCAACCACTATGAGGCAGCAAAGTGCCTGACGATTGCGGGCACTGATATTTATCATCCTACACAGGATTTTCTTACAGGGGCGGAGATTGCCTTTGGAGGAGATGAAATACGCAGCCTTAAGCAGGAAAATTACTTTGTGCTGGAGTGCCAGGCCCAGGCTTTTAAATATTGGACGCCTTATCCGGGACAGCTTCGTCTTCAGGCATACAGCCATCTGGCCAGTGGCGCTAAAGGGCTGATGTACTGGAACTGGCATTCCATTCACAATGGATATGAAACTTATTGGAAAGGGCTTTTGAGCCACGATTTGGATACCAATCCCACTTATGAGGAAGCCTGTGTCTTTGGCAGAGAATGGAAAAATCTGGGAAAGAAGCTTATCGGGCTAAAGAAAAAAAACAGAATTGCCCTTTTGGTGGATAATCAGTGTCTGACTGCCATGAAGTGGTTTCCTATTGACAGGGATTTAAGCTATAATGATGTAGTGCGCTGGGCTTACGACAGCCTTTATGAGATGAATCTGGAGTGCGATGTGGTGGATGTGCAGGCCGTAGACATGAGTCGGTACGACATGATTGTAACGCCTGCCCTGTACAGCGCAAAAGAATCTCTTTTGCAGCAGCTGGAAGAGTTTGTTGCCCGGGGCGGTGTGCTGGTAAGCACGTTCAAATCCTTTGTATGCAATGAATATTTAAGTGTGTACTGCGATAAACAGCCACACAGGCTGCACCGGTGTTTCGGTATGAGTTACAACCAGTTTACCGAGCCTGGAACAGCGGCTTTAAAAGGGCAGAAGGTGCAGTATTTTGCCGAACTTTTAAAGACGGAGGGTGCAGAAAGTCTGGGGAATTACGAACATAAATACTGGGGAAAATATGCGGGAATTACCTGCAATGATTATGGAAAAGGCAGAGCCTATTATATTGGCTGCTTTACGGAGAAAGGGATTTTAAAAGAAATTTATGCCCAGGCAGGAAGAGATGCCGGTATGGAACTTCCCTTGTCAGTCTGGCCAGTCGTGTTCAGAAGCGGAGAAAATGCAGAGGGGCATATGCTGCATTATGTGCTGAATTACAGTGAAAATCAGCAGGAGGTTTTGAATCCTTACAAAAGGGTAAGGGATTTGCTTTCAGACAAGGTGTATGAACCGGGAGAGAAGATTCTGCTGATGGACTGGAATCTGGCAATTTTGGAAGAAATTTAAAGCGTTATTTGGAACAAAAAATAAGAACAGGCAGGAGCAGGAAGTGCTTCTGCCTGTTCTGAGCATCTCTCATAAAGCAAAGTCTGCTTTATTCATCCCAACCTTCATAAAACCGGATATTTACGGAAATATTTCTTACAATATCCCCTTCCTGTAAATCCATATCACTTTCGTCCGATACAGAGGGGAGGCTGCAGTCCTCTTCGGAGAGTTCCAGGCTCAGCCAGTCGTAGGCAGCCTCGTTGGCATTATCTACGGCATCTTCCAAAGTGTCGCCTTTGGCATAGCAGCATTCCAAATCCGGAAAGTGGCCTTCATATGTTCCGTCTTCTGCTTTGCGGAAAACCGCAGGATATATAAATTTCATAGGGAAACTCCTTTCTGGGTATTCTGAATTTATAATATTGGCTTCTTTAGGGAGTATATAACAAAATTCCGGGAGGGACAAGTAAAATGTGGGGATAAGGTATATCTGTGAAATGTACATACAGGCTGAAAGAGACGCGGAATTATGGTATAATGCAAATAAAAAATTGGAAAGGAAGAAAATATGGATTCAAAGGATATCAAAGCAATATTGGGAATAGGTGAGACCGTTGCAGTGGAATTTAAACGCTGCGGAAATGGCATTGAAAGTGATGTCTATGAGACTGTATACAATGGACCGGGTAACAGGAGAACAGGGATTCAATCTGGCTGCAGTTATGCTTTTGGGATATGATGATGTGATTTTAGATATAGTTCCAACCTATATGACAGACGCATTGCTTCGGCGCATAAATGTAGACCGTTATGATGATAGAGAAATTGTACAGACAAATTTGATAGAAAGCTATGAACGATTGATGGAATTTGGACACAAGCATTTGCCGGATAAATTTTTTCTGGAAGATGACCAGAGAAAGAGCCTGAGAAATATTATTACTCGAGAAATGATTGCAAATACATTGATTCACCGTGAATATACAAGTTCTTATCAGGCAAAATTTGTCATAGAGAATGAACGTATGTATGTAGAAAATGCAAACCGGGCTTTGCAGCAGGCAGTTCTGACGCCGGATAATATGGAACCACTGCCTAAAAATCCAATCATAGCGTCGTTTTTTAGAAATATCGGATATGCAGATCAACTTGGTTCGGGGGTGCGGAATTTGTTTAAGTATAGTAAATTCTACTCTGGTGATGACCCGAAGTTTATGGAGGGAGATATTTTTAGAATTATTGTACCATTAAATGAAAGAAAGACGAAAGAAACTATTACCCAATCGGCCACCCAGTCCACCCAATCAGATGAGATAAAGCCGGTTCAGAGAATCATTGAAATCATAGAACAGAATCCACTTCTTTCTCAAAAGCAAATGGCTGAAAAATTATCTTTAAATCAAAATACACTGAAATATTATATTAAAAAGATGCGGGAAAAAGGAATTATTGAAAGAGTTGGTTCCAGCCGAAAAGGAAAGTGGGTTGTTAAATAACGGAAAAATGAATCTTTCTTTACACAACTCGGTATTTCGTGATAGTATGAATTGGAATCAGGAAAGAAAAGGAGGAATCCCTATATGGGTTCTTACGAAAGTTTTGCCAGGGTATATGATTTGTTTATGGACAATATACCCTATGACGAATGGTGCAGTTACCTGATAGAACTGCTGAAAGAATACGGCATAGAGGACGGTCTGGTTCTGGAGCTGGGCTGCGGTACCGGAAATGTAACAGAACGGCTGTTCAATGCGGGATATGATATGATCGGTGTAGACAATTCCATGGACATGCTGGAAATTGCCATGGAAAAGAAAGAAGAGAACAAAAAGGACATTCTGTATCTTCTGCAGGATATGCGGGAGTTTGAACTTTATGGGACAGTTCGGGCGGTGGTGTCTATTTGTGACAGTATGAATTATATCACAGAGGAAGAAGACCTCTTAGAGGTGTTCCGCCTGGTTAATAATTATCTGGACCCCGGTGGAATCTTCCTATTTGATATGAATACAAAGTATAAGTATGCGGAGATTCTGGGGGATAATACAATAGCAGAGAACCGGGAGGACGCCAGCTTTATCTGGGATAACTATTATGATGAGGAAGAGCAGATAAATGAATATGATTTGGCGTTGTTCATTCCCGAAGACTGTCAGGGTGAGCTGCTTTACCGGAAATATGAGGAAACTCATTATCAGAGAGCATACGAGCTGGAAACCGTGAAGCGGCTTCTGGAAGAAGCGGGTATGGAGTTTCTTGCTGTGTATGACGCATTTACACGGGAAGAGCCAAAGGCAGACAGCCAGAGAGTTTACATGATAGCCAGAGAAAAAGGAAAATAAAACAGGGAGAGACAAAATGGGAGATTATATAGTAAGAGCAACTGCAGCAAACAGTCAGATTCGGGCCTTTGCTGCGACAACCAGAGATTTAGTGGAATATGCCAGAGCTGCACATAACACAAGCCCGGTAGCTACAGCAGCGCTGGGACGTCTTTTGACAGGGGGCGCTATGATGGGCGTTATGATGAAGGGGGAGAAAGACCTTCTGACTTTACAGGTAAAAGCAGGCGGCCCTTTAAACGGCATGACTGTTACTGCAGATTCCAGAGGAAACGTCAAGGGATATGTGGGAAATCCAAACGTGGTGCTGCATGCCAATGACAAAGGAAAATTAGATGTAGCAGGCGCTGTAGGCGTGGGATTTATGAACGTCATTAAGGATATGGGGCTGAAAGAGCCTTACATGGGACAGACCGTGCTGCAGACCAGTGAAATTGCGGAGGATTTGACGTATTACTTTGCTACCAGCGAGCAGGTGCCGTCTTCTGTAGGACTGGGGGTTTTAATGGAAAAGGACAATACCGTGAAACAGGCCGGAGGCTTTATCATTCAGCTTATGCCTTTTACAGAAGAATCCGTTATCAGCCAGTTGGAAGAGAATCTGAAAAACGTAACGTCTGTTACTGCGCTTCTGGAAGAGGGACACACACCGGAAAGCCTTCTGGAGACTCTTTTAAAAGGCTTTGACATAGAATTTACAGAAAAAATTCCTACACAGTTTTACTGCAACTGTTCCAAAGAGCGGGTAGAGAGAGCTTTAATCAGTGTAGGCAAAAAGGACATTCAGGAGATGATTGACGACGGAAAAGAAATTGAGATGAATTGTCATTTCTGCAATAAAAATTATATTTTTACCGTGGACGAACTGAAAACAATTCTGAAAGAATGTAAAAGATAAGGGCATAGAAGGATAGAAGTAAAAAAGCAGGAAAGGTTTGGTGCAAAATGAAAGACGGATTCATAAAAGTGGCAGCCGCAACACCGGATATTCAGGTGGCAGACTGTGTTCACAACACCCGGGAAATTGTAAAAAAAGCAAAAGAAATGAGCCGGGAGGGCGCCCGTATTCTGGTGTTCCCGGAACTTTGTATTACGGGGTATACCTGCCAGGATTTATTTCAGCAGGATACTCTTCTGGAATCTGCCAAAGAGCAGCTTTTAAAGGCAGCAGAGGAACTGAAAGAGGTTCCGGGACTGACTTTTGTGGGGCTGCCTCTGGAATTTCATGGGAAGCTGTACAATACCGCAGCGGTGTTAAGCGGCGGTGAGATTCTGGGAATTGTGCCAAAGCAGTATTTGCCCAATTACGGAGAATTCTATGAAGCCCGTCATTTTGTCTCCGGAGGAGAGATTCTGGACTATATTCCTATGGGAAAGGGAAAAGTTCCCTTCGGCAGCAGGCTGCTTTTTACCTGTGAGGAAATGCCGGGACTTACGGTGGCAGCGGAAATCTGTGAGGATTTGTGGGCGCCCTGTCCTCCAAGCGTAGGACACGCCATGGCAGGAGCCAATGTGGTGGTGAACCTGTCGGCCAGCGATGAAACAGTGGGAAAAACAGAATACAGGAGAAGTCTGGTAAAGGGACAGTCGGCAAGACTTTTGTGCGCTTACATTTATGCCACAGCAGGAAACGGAGAGTCCACTCAGGACTTGGTTTTCGGCGGACAGAATCTTATCTGTGAAAACGGCAGTCTTCTGGCAGAGGCGCCGCTGTTTGCCAATGAAACGATTTACGGAGTTCTGGATATTCAGAAGCTGAAAGGGGAGAGAAGACGGATTTCCACCTGGCAGCAGGAAATGGATGGCTCTTATCTCAAGATTTCTTTTCACCTTCCGAAAGAGGAAACACTGCTTACCAACTGCTTTGAGCAGAATCCTTTTGTACCGGGAAATCCGGAAAAGAGAGCGGAAAGGTGCAATGAAATTTTGAATATTCAGGCTATGGGACTGAAAAAGAGAATGGAACACACCCATTGCAAGACAGCGGTTTTGGGAATTTCCGGCGGTCTGGATTCTACCCTGGCTCTTCTGGTGACAGCCAGAGCTATGGATTTGCTGGGCATGGACAGAAAGCAGATTGTGGCGGTTACCATGCCCTGCTTCGGAACGACGGACAGAACGTATACCAATGCCTGCGAACTGACCAGACGTCTGGGGGCGGAACTTCTGGAAGTGGACATTAAAAAGGCAGTTCTGCAGCATTTTGAAGATATTGGGCAGGATCCACAGGTGCATGACGTGACGTTTGAAAATGCACAGGCCAGAGAGCGGACCCAGGTGATTATGGATATTGCCAACCAGCGGGGCGGCATGGTTATCGGTACCGGAGATTTGTCAGAACTGGCCCTTGGCTGGGCAACGTATAACGGAGACCACATGTCTATGTATGGAGTCAATGGTTCGGTGCCGAAAACTCTGGTGCGCTATCTGGTGCGCTATTATGCGGAAACCTGTGGGGAAGAAAAGCTGGCGCAAATCCTTATGGATGTGCTGGATACTCCGGTAAGTCCGGAACTTCTGCCGCCTGAGGACGGTGTAATTTCCCAGAAAACAGAAGATTTGGTAGGACCGTATGAACTACATGACTTTTTCCTCTATTATATGCTGCGGTTCCATTTTTCGCCGTCCAAGATTTACAGAATGGCGAAAGCGACTTTTGAAGGTGCGTATGACGAGGAAACGATTTTAAAATGGCTGAAGAAGTTTTACTGGAGATTTTTCTCTCAACAGTTTAAGCGTTCCTGTCTTCCGGATGGACCGAAAGTGGGCAGCGTGGCGGTATCGCCCCGCGGGGATTTGCGTATGCCAAGCGACGCCTGCGTGACGGTGTGGATGAAGGAAATAGAAAAGTTATAAGAACGTATTTGGTGGGATTTTACGGGAGGTTTGGATTATGGAAAAACTGAGAGTCGGTATTTTAAGTACCGGAAATATTGCTGCCACAATGGCAGGAACTGTCAAACAGATGAAAGAGGCCCGGGTGTGTGCCGTTGCGTCGAGAAATCTGGAAAAGGCAGAGAAATTTGCGGAAAGATTTGAAATTCCGAAAGCCTACGGTTCTTATGAAGAACTGGCAAAAGATGAGGAACTTGACGTGGTCTATGTGGCAACGCCCATGTCAGAGCATTATGAAAATGTAAAAATGCTGCTGAACCATGGCAGAAACGTGCTTTGTGAAAAATCTTTTGCGTTGAATAAAAAACAGGCAGAGGAAATGATTCACCTGGCAGAAGAAAAAGGTCTTCTTTTGACAGAAGCCATCTGGGTGCGGTATATGCCTATGTGGAAAACACTAAGGCAGGTGCTGGATTGTGGAATGATCGGCGAGCCTATGACAGCTACCGCCAATCTCTGCTATCTCATAGACCAGGTGCCGCGGCTTATGGAATTGAAGCTGGGCGGCGGCGCACTTTTGGACGTAGGTGTGTATGTCCTGAACTTTGCCTCTTTGGTATTTGGAAATGAGATAGAAAGTATCACTGCAAAGGCATTGATGACAGAGGGTGGAGTGGACGCGCAAAACAGCATTACGCTCACCTATCCGGGACAGAAAATGGCAGTGCTGAACAGTTCTCTTCGTGTGATTTCCGACAGAAAAGGCGTGATTTACGGCACAAAGGGATATGTGATTGTAGAGAATATCAACAATTTTGAGTCCATTGCCGTGTATAACCGGGACAGGGAGCAGGTGGCATTTTATGAACAGCCGTCTCAGATTTCAGGTTATGAATATGAGGTGCTGGCCTGCAAAGAAGCGTTGGAAAAGGGATGGAAGGAATGTCCGGATATGCCTCATGCAGAGACCCTTCGGATTATGGCACAGATGGATGCCATCCGCGAAGGATGGGGGATGAAATACCCCCAGGAAAGATAGAAAGATACCAGGAATTATGCGATTACAGTAAAAGAAAAACTGCCCCATAAAGTCTGCGGAACACTTACCAATTTCCGCAGCGGCTTCATGGGGCAGTTTTTTATTTTCGCGCCTTTTCAAGTGCCTTCTCAATGGCATCTAACAACATCATGGAGGTATATTTGTTTTCCTCTGTATATGTGATGTTTTCCGTGGACTGTGTCTGGCAAATCTGTTCAGAAAGCGCGTCCAGGGCCGGCTGCATCAGGGGATACATAGCAGTGGTGGTTTCGCTTAGATTTACAAGAGAAATGGCATTGATGTGATTTTCGTCCACCGTAACCTCCACATCAAAGGTATTGTCGTTGAGTGTAATGGGGCTTGCATAGACACCGGCGTGATAGACGGCTTTGGCACTGGCGGTATCTGCGTCCCTGCTCTTCCCAAACATCATAAAGAGTACCACAGCCAGTACAATAGCCAGTACCACAAAAATACCTGTATAAATGACTTCTTTCATATGTAACACAACAATTTTGGTTTTTGAGCTCATGGCTGCACCTCCTGCATTCCTTTTTATAACATATTACCGGGTAAGGGAAAATATGCCTGTGTATTTGCACATCTACATTTAACAATACACGGATTGGCATTTAAAATGGGGTATGTTATTATGAAAAGAAAATGAGAGAGAAACAGGAGAACAGATGATGCGTTATAAATTATTGGTTTTAGATATAGATGGAACCGTGACAAATTCTAAAAAAGAGGTCACAGAGAAGACGAAAAAGGCTATTATTGAACTGCAGGAAAGAGGAATTCCCGTGGCCATTGCTTCCGGGCGTCCGCCTCAGGGGGTGTACAAGGTGGCAGAAACCCTGGAACTGGACCGTTTCGGCAGTTATATTCTGCCCTTTAACGGCGCGAGAATTTTGAATTTCCAGACCAGGGAATGTGTGTATGAGAAAACGCTGCCCATGCACCTCCCTGCAAGGCTCTGGAAAGATGCCCTGGAGAATGGAATCGGTATCATTACTTACGAAAAAGACGAGATTCTTTCCGGAACAGAGCCGGATAAATATATGGAAATCGAGGCGAAAATCAATCAGCTTCCCATTGTATATAAAAAGGACTTTGGAACTTATGTAAACTTTCCGGTGAATAAATGTCTGATGACCGGAGCACCTCAGGATTTGGAAGCCCTGGAGCCTGTGATGGCCCGGAAATATTGCCATGAGGCCCAGGTATTCCGGTCAGAGCCTTTCTTTTTGGAAGTGACGCCGAAAAATGTGGACAAGGCTTACTGTCTGCGGCATCTTCTGGAGATTCTGGGAATCAAACGGGAGGAAATGGTGTGCTGCGGTGACGGTTTTAATGATGTGTCCATGATTCAGTACGCCGGTCTTGGCGTGGCTATGGCCAATGCCCAGGAGCGTGTGAAGGAAGTGGCGGATTATATTACCTGTTATGACAATGACCATGACGGTATTGCAGAGGTAATCGAAAAATTCTTTTAAGTCCCCAGGTTTCTGAAAGGAGGAACGTATGGCATTACAGTTTATTTTCGGCCCTTCGGGAGCAGGGAAATCCCATTATATTTACAGCAAAATCATACAGGAATCCATGGAACATCCGGGCCGCTCATATCTGGTGCTGGTACCGGAGCAGTTTACCATGCAGACCCAGAAGGCACTGGTAGAAATGCACCCGCGAAAAGGCATTATGAATATAGATGTCCTAAGTTTTGAACGTCTGGCTTTCCGTGTGCTGGAGGAAGTGGGGGAGACTCAGAGAGAACTGCTGGAAGAAACGGGAAAGAGCATGGTGCTGCGAAGAGTGGCGCAGGAGAAGAAAAAGGAACTGAAGGTTCTGGGCAGCAAAATGGACAAACAGGGGTATGTATCCCAGATGAAGAGTATGGTGTCTGAGCTGCGGCAATATGAAATCGGGTCCTCTGATTTAGAGGAGATTCTGGAGGATTTAAAGAACCGCCCGGAGCTGTATTACAAATTAAAGGATATGCAGGTGCTGTATCAGGGTTTTTTTGAGTATCTGGAAGGCAACTTCATTACCCAGGAGGAAGTCTTAGACGTACTGGGAAGGGTGGCAGACAAGTCGCGGAAATTAAAGGACAGTGTGCTGGTACTGGACGGCTACACCGGATTTACCCCCATACAGATACAGCTTCTGGAAAAACTGTTGGAAATCAGCAGTCAGATTTATGTCACCGTAACCATGGGGAGAGGAGAAGACCCGTATCATCCCGGCAGCCCCCATCAGCTTTTCTGCCTCAGCAAGCAGACCGTTGCAAGATTATGTAAACTTGCTTCGGAGAAAAAAATTCACTGGGAAGAGCAGTGGGTACCGGAAAAAGGGGCGCCGTATCAAGGGAGATTTACAAAAAATCTGCCGATGGATTTTCTGGAACGGAATCTTTTCCGTTATCGCAGAGGAACGTATGATAAAAAACAACATGCTGTGCATATCCGGGAATCCCTGAATCCGGCACAGGAAATGGAGGAAACCGCAGGTATTATCCGGGGGCTGGTGCGAAAAAAAGGTTACCGTTACCGGGATTTTGCTGTGATTACCGGAGACATGGAGGTTTATGCCCCTGCAGCGGCCAGAGCTTTTGAGAAATACCATATTCCCTGCTTTCTGGACCAGAAGCATTCCGTGTTTCTGAATCCTTTTGTGGAATACATTCGTGCCGCCGTAGATTTAATCATCGAGCAGTTCAGCTATGAGAGTGTGTTCCGCCTGCTGCGATGCGGGCTTACGGATATTACCGAGGAAGAGACAGACCGGCTGGAAAATTATGTGGTAGCCATGGGAATCAGGGGCTTTGCGGCCTGGAACCGGGAGTGGGTGCGCACTTATCGTGGACAGAATCCGGAAGAATGTGTATTACTCAATGAAATTCGTACCCGCCTTGTGGATATGTGGGAACCTTTTTATACGAAAATGCGGGAAAAGGGTGCTGATATTACAGATTATGCAAGGGCTTTGTATGAGTATATCTGCAGCAATCACATTCAGGAGAAAATGCAGGCGTATGCGGAAAAATTCCGGCAGGAAGAAAACCTGTCCATGGTGAAGGAATACAGTCAGATTTATGAGATTGTCATGAATCTGCTGGACAAGCTGGTGGAAATCCTGGGAGAAAAGAAGGTGCGGCTGCGGGAGTTTAAGGAGATTCTGGACGCCGGGCTTTTGGAAGCCAAGGTGGGAATTGTGCCGCCCACCTCAGACCAGGTGCTGGTTGGGGATATGGAGCGAACTCGTTTAAAGGATATTAAGATACTGTTTTTTGCCGGGGTCAATGAAGGGAAAATTCCCAAGGAGACTCAGGCAGGAAAACTTCTTTCTGATTTGAACCGGGAAGAAATGCGGGAATCTTTGGAACGGCGGGGATTGTCCCTGGCGCCCACGGCAAAGGAAAGCCTGTATACCCAGAAGTTTTATCTGTATCTGAATCTGACGAAACCCAGTGAGCAGGTGTATCTGTCTTACAGCCGTTTAAGCAGCAGCGGGGAAGCCCTGTCTCCTTCTTTTCTTATTTCCCAGATAGAGGGCTTATTTCAGGATTCCAGAGAGAACCAGGAGATTCTTTTGTACAGAGAAAGTGTGACAGGGGCTTTGGAAAAGCTGTCGGGAGAACTGCACAGTGTTCAGAAGGAGTCTCCGGTTTTTGAAGAACTGATGAACTGGTTCTGCAGCCGGAAGGAATGGGAAGCTGTGGTGAAGAATCTGATTCAAGGGGCTTTTTACGCCAATCCCCAGGACGCTATCAGCCGGGGCACTGCTCATGCGCTTTACGGCACAGAGTTGGAAAACAGCGCGACCAGGCTGGAAGAGTTTGCCAAATGTGCCTGCGCTCATTTCCTGTCTTATGGTCTTGCCCTACGGGAACGGGTGCGGTATGAGTTCAGTATGGCGGATTTGGGAACTCTGCTGCACAACAGCCTGGATTTGTTTGCCAAAAAAGTCCGGGAACAGGGCATGAAATGGGTGGATTTAGAAGACGGACCAAGAGACGCTCTGGCAGAAGCCTGCGTAGATGAGGTGGTGGAAAAATCAGGAGAAACCATTCTCTTAAGCAGCGCCAGAAATGCCTATACGGTAAACCGGGCCAAGCGCATGGTGAAGCGCAGTGTCTGGGCTCTGCAGTGGCAGTTAAAGCAGGGGGATTTCTATCCGGCCCTGACGGAATGGGCTTTTGGGCCTGCGGATAAGATAGACAGCCTGCATTTTTCTCTGGGAGAAGGAGAAGAATTGCAGCTGCGGGGACGGATTGACCGGGTGGATGTGTGCCGCGGAGAGGACAACCAGCTCTATGTAAAAGTGATTGATTATAAATCCGGGGCTACCAAGCTGGATTTACTGAAAGTCTATTATGGTTTGCAGCTGCAGCTTGCCCTGTATCTCGGGGCGGCCATGGAACTGGAAGCCAAGCGGTTTCCGCAAAATCAGGTAAAGCCTGCAGGTATCTTTTATTACAATGTGAAAGACCCGGTGTTAAACCAGGAGGATGTAAAAGACCCGGAACATCCGGAAATGGATATCCTGAAAAAGCTGAAAATGGACGGACTGGCAGGAGCAGAGCCGGAAATTCTGGAAAAACTGGACCGGAACCTGGCAGCGGCGAAAGGCGTGGAATCTCTGGCCGTGCCCGTCAAATACACGGCAAAAGGAGGATTTGCCAGCAATTCCAAAGTGGCAAGTCAGGAACAGTTTGGGGATATGATGTGGTATGTAAACTGCAAGGCAAAGGAAATCGGCGGAAAAATTCTGGGTGGAAATACAGAGGTCAATCCTTTTGAACAGCAGAAGGAAAACGCCTGCGTTTACTGCCCGTACCGCAGTGTGTGCGGATTTGATGAAAAGATTCCCGGCTACCGCTACCGGAGGCTGGTGCCTTATAAAACAGAGGAAATCTGGGAGAAACTGAAAGAATACCGGGAGAATCCGGAGAAAGGAGAGGTTTAAGCATGGGCGTTTCATGGACAAAGGAGCAGCAGAAAGTCATTGATACCCGAAACTGCAACATTCTGGTCAGTGCGGCGGCCGGCAGCGGAAAGACAGCGGTGCTGGTGGAGCGTATTATCCAGAGAATCACGGATAAACACCAGCCCATAGACATTGACCGTCTGCTGATTGTAACCTTTACCAGAGCGGCGGCCGGGGAGATGAAGGAACGTATTCGGACTGCCATTGAGAAAAAGCTGGAGGAGGACCGGGATAACGAACATCTGCAAAGACAGAGCACCCTGGTACATCATGCCCAGATTACCACCATTGACAGTTTTTGTTCTTATGTGGTGAAGAATTATTTTCATCTCATCGATTTAGACCCTTCCTTTCGTATGGGAGACGAGGGAGAAATGCGGCTTTTGCAGGCCGACGTGGCAGATAAAGTCATGGAAGAGGCGTACAGTGCGCCGGAGAATGAGAAATTCTGCTTTTTTGCGGACAATTTCTCTTCCGGGAAAACAGATGAGAAAATACCGGAAATGATACGGAAGCTTTACGGTTTTTCCATGAGCTACCCCTATCCGGAGGAATGGCTGAACGCCTGCAGAGAGGCTTATGATATAGAAACGGCAGAGGAACTGGAAAAAGCTCCCTGGATGAAGGCGGTGAAGGAAGAAATCCGCAAGCAGATACAGGAGGCAGCCAAACTTCTCACGGAGGCAGGAAACCTTGCAGGAGAACCGGACGGGCCGGGCTTTTATCTGGGGCTTTTGGAACAGGAAAAAGCGGCGGCAGAGAACCTGGAAAAGGCGGAGACTTTCGCAGAATACAAAGCGCTTTTCGATACCCTGGAATTTAAACGCCTTCCGGCAGGGAAAAAGGCAGAGAAGGAACTGGTATCGGAAAGCGTGCAGGAACTGGTGAAAAATCTGCGGAATCAGGCAAAGGATTTGCTGAAGGAAATTCAGGACCGGTATTTTTCAGAAAGTCTGGAAGAGATTCTGGAACATCTCAAAAAGGCAGGAGAGCCGGTGGGCGTTCTGGTGGATCTGACCCTGCGCTTTATGGAGTGCTACCGGGAGAAAAAAAAGGAAAAGAACATCCTGGATTTTGCGGATTTGGAGCACTATGCCCTGGAAATTCTGGTACATCACACACCAAAAGGAGATGAGCGGACCGACGCAGCCAAAGAACTGTCCCGGCAGTTTGCAGAGATTATGATTGACGAGTATCAGGACAGTAATCTGGTGCAGGAAAAACTGCTGACCTCTGTGTCCGGAGTAGAGGACGGCATGTATAATATTTTCATGGTGGGAGATGTGAAGCAGAGCATTTACCGTTTCCGTCTGGCCAGACCGGATTTGTTTATGGAGAAATTCCGTACCTATCCTCTTACGAAAGGGGAAAACCGTCTGCGGATTGATTTGCACAAAAACTTCCGAAGCAGGAAGGAAGTGCTGGACAGCGTCAACTATCTCTTTTATCAGATTATGGGAGAAGACCTGGGCGGCGTGGAATATGACCGGGACGCGGCGTTGTATGCAGGGCGGGTTTTTCCGCCGAAACCGGAAGGTTCGGAAACGATGCAGCCAGCAGCGGAGGTACTGCTTCTGGAGGAAGATGACCCGGTGTGGAAGGACAGCGAAAATCCCGAGAGTATCCGGGAAACCGAGGCCCGTATGATTGCTATGCGGATTCGGGAGCTTATGGAGACAGAGCAGGTTCTGGACAAGAAAACGGAAACCTACCGTCCGGTATGTTATTCGGATTTTACGATTTTGCTGCGTACCATGTCGGGCTGGGCAGAGACTTTTAAGAAGATTTTAAATTCCTGCGGGATTCCCGCCAGCGTTACCACCAAGACCGGATACTTTTCCGCGCCGGAGGTCACCAGTGTGCTGGATTACCTGCAGATTCTGGACAACCCGCTGCAGGATATTCCGCTGGCCGGGGCTTTAAGATCCATGCCGCAATCGTTCAGTTTTGAAGAATTGGCGGAAATTAAAATTCTGGGAAAAGAGGCGGAAAAGCCTGCGCTTTATGAAGCCTTGCTTCTGGCAGAGCAGCAGGACAGTCCCCTGGGGGAAAAGACCCGTGGTTTTCTTAAGATTTACCGGAAACTGCGGAGCAAGGTGCCCTATACCCCTATGCATGAACTGATTTGGGATTTCTTCGATGAAACGGGATTTCTGCTCTATCAGCAGGCCTTTGTGTCCGGGGAACAGAAAAAGGCCAATCTGCTGATGTTGGCAGAGAAGGCCAGAGATTATGAAAGCACCAGTTACCGTGGGCTGTTTAACTTTATCCGCTATATTGAAAATTTGAAAAAGTATCAGGTGGATTTCGGGGAGGCCAATATTCTTTCCGACAAAGAGGATACCGTGCGGATTATGAGTATTCACGGCAGCAAAGGACTGGAATTTCCCATTGTCTTTGTGGCAGGTATGGGGAAAAGTATCAATATGCAGGACGCCAGAGAAAGTATGGTTATGCACCCGGATTTGGGAATTGGCGCCCCGGCTATGGACGAAAAGCTGCGGATTCGTACCAGAACCATTCTGCAAAGAGCTGTACAGCAGGAAATTCAGGCAGAGAGTCTGGGAGAAGAGCTGAGGATTCTCTATGTGGCCCTTACCAGAGCCAAGGAGAAACTGATTCTTACGGGAACAGTTTTAAAGCTGCAGGAAAAGCTGGCCGGATTTGAGATGGTGAAGCGGCAGCGGGAAGAGCGTCTTTCCTACGGTATGCGTACAAAAGGAAAAAGCTATATGGATTGGATTTTGCAGGCTTTGGCCCGTCACAGAGCCATGAAACCGCTGTATGCAGAATACGAACTTCCCGTATACCCGCTGAATCCGTTGTATGAAGGGGAAGGAGATTTTCTTATCCGTAAAGTTTACCCATTGGAATTAGTCATAGAAGAAACCCAGCTGCGCATGGAAGAGGAACAGGAGAAAGCACGGCTGCTGTCCTGGGACTGCGGACAGGTTTACGATGAAAAGCTGAAACAGGAATTGGAAGACAGTTTTTCCTATGTGTATCCCTACGAAGCCCAGGCGCTGATTCCCTCCAAACTCACGGTTTCCGAAGTGAAGCGCATGCAGGAGCCGGTACAGGAGGAAAGCTATGTTCTGTATGAGGAAAAACCTGTGGAGACTTATGTGCCTGCTTTTATGCGGGAGAAGGAAGCAACGCCTCAGGGGGCGGCCAGAGGAACCATCTACCACCGGGTTCTGGAAAATCTGGACTATGGAAAAACAGAGGATTTAGACCAGATAAAGGCGCAGATAAAAGCGTTAGGGCAGCAGGGAAAACTGACAAAAATCATGGAAAAAACAGTGCGGGCTCAGGATATTTATCGGTTTGTCCAAAGTGCTCTGGGACGGCGGATGAAAGCGGCAATGGAGAAGGGGAAGCTCTATCGGGAGCAGCCCTTTGTTATGGAAGTATCTGCCAATCAGGTGAAGCCGGAATATGACCCACAGGAACAAGTGCTCATTCAGGGAATTATGGATGCGTATTTCGAGGAAAACGGGGCGCTGGTGCTGGTGGATTACAAAACCGACAAGGTGTATGGAAAGAATCCGGCTTCTCTGATAAAGAAATATCAGGTACAGTTGGAATATTATGCAGAAGCCCTGGAACGGCTGACCGGAAAAGCAGTGAAGGAGAAATATATTTATTCCATTGACCTGGGAGAAGCAGTCCCGGTATAAGAATTCTGGCATATAGTGGAAACGGAAAAGAGGCTGTTTGACAGCCTCTTTTCTGTAAATTTTTTTAATTTGCCGCAGAGGATTCCGATTGGGTATCTGCAGCCGTTTCAAAGGTAATTTCCGGCTTTGTATCCTCCTGGTTCCACATGGAATTTACCAGTTCCGTAATCACGGTTTTCGCCCGTTCTTCTGCGGTGGTGAGCAAATCTGTTTTTTCTGCCTGCTTGGTTACGTCCTCTTTGGCATACTGCAGAGCCTCTACGGTATCCTGGCGGTCCTGAAAATTAAAAAGTGCAAATTTTTCATCATAAAATTCCAGGCTGTCCGGGTCAATGGTAATGTCCTGAATTTCTGCTTTGGGAAGGGTTACGGATACTTTGTTTCCCTTTATATCCATCTGTACCTGTCCTAAATCCACCCCGGCCTTTACATTGGCATCGTAAATCATCGTAAATTCTTTCTTGGTGAGAAAGGTGATTTCTCCCTGGCTGTACCGTACCAGTCCCCGGTAGGCAAGTTCTGCGGTGGACAGCTGGGAGAGTTCTGAAATCTGCGCGGTAATCGCAGACGTGTTCAGCTCCGGCTTCTTACTGGACTCCAAATATCTTCCGGCAATCATGCCCAGAATCAGAATGGCGGCAGCGGCCAGAATGGCAAATATTTTTCCGAATTGTTTTTTCATGTATTCCTCCTGTGTCGAAAATCCTTGAAATTTGCGAAATGTGTCTCTATACGAGTATAAAGGTTTGCAGAGAGAAAGAAAAGAAAAATCTTTAAAATTTCTTTTGTTTTTCTTCTGTAAAATATTATTGACAATATTATATTATATGACGTATAGTATTAAACATAAAATAGTATTGCTTAAGAAACAATATTATGGAGAAAAAAGGAAGCGAGGTGGACATATGGTTTTTAATACAGGAGCAGCGCTTTTGGACGCCATTGTGCTGGCCGTTGTATCCAAGGAAAACGAGGGTACCTATGGGTATAAAATTACCCAGGATGTGCGTCAGGTGCTGGAGGTTTCGGAATCCACGCTCTATCCGGTTCTGCGGAGACTTTTAAAAGACCAGTGTTTGGAAACTTATGACAGAGAATACGGCGGAAGAAACCGGCGATATTATAAGGTAACAGAGAAAGGGATGGTGCAGTTGAATCTGTACCGGGCAGAATGGAAAAGCTACTCAACGAAAATCAGTGAATTGTTCGAGGGAGGGATTCAGGCATGAACAGAAAGGAATTTTTGGCGCAGCTTTCGCGGCTGTTGTGGGATATACCGGAAGCGGACAGAAAAGACGCTCTGGAATATTATGAAAACTATTTTGAGGATGCAGGGGAAGAAAACGAATCCTCTGTCATACAGGAACTGGGAAGTCCGGGGAAGGTGGCAGCCATCATAAAAGCCGGCCTGGAAGAGGGACAGAATGAGTATGGGGCATACACAGAGGCCGGATACCGGGATGAACGGTTTGAAGAACGGAATATGCCTGAGCGGCAAAAGGCAGAATCTTCTTCCGACTCCCAAAATCATGAGGAAGACCGCCAGGAAAAGAATAACTGGGATGGAAGCCGTTATCACGGAGAGGAGAATGGGGGAAGTACAGCTTATGAGGGACCGTATCGAACCTATGCGGGAACCGCACAGAGAAAACAGCCAAGAGGCGGACTTTCCTGGCCGCTGCTATTGGTATTGGTGATTCTTACTTGTCCTTTGTGGGGCGGATTGGGACTGGGACTGCTGGGTGTGTTTCTGGGGCTTTTGGGCGCCTGCATTGGAATTCTGGCAGCTTTGCTTTTTAGCGGGCTGGGATTGGTAGTTGGCGGTGTGGTGCTTCTGGCTAATGCCTTTATTTTTCAGTTGGGAACTCCGGCTACTGCTGTAGTTACCGCAGGGGCAGCGCTTATGATGACAGCGCTGGGACTGCTTTTGACTTTGGGATTTTTCCTTCTGGTGATAAAAGTTTTTCCGCCTTGTTTCCGATGGTGCATAGATTTGATTCAGCGAATTCTTCACAGAGGACATACAGGAGGTGACCGGGCATGAAGAAGTTTACAAAAATTGTTTTGATTTCCATACTGTGTTTGGGGCTTTTGGGAGGTATTCTGTTCGGCGCAGGTGTGGCGGCAGGCGGAAGTATTGATTTGGTTTATGAAGGAAATCATCTGGCAAATACCCGGCTGTTTCGGATGATAGCCCACAAGCTGCAGAAGCATGAACACAGATATGAAGAGTGGGAAGACAAATGGGACGAAGGTCTGTCGGATATTGATGCAGTTGATGATGACAGTACACCGGGAAACCTGGAATACTCCCAGACAGAGGTAGAGCGTCTCCTCCTGGAAGTGGATACAGGAATTGCAGAAATCCGTACAACCACGGGAAATACCATTCGGATTCTGGGAGTCCGGGAAGACGATACGGTAAGCCGCAGCTCCGATAATAAGGAATTGTATATAGAAGCCGAAGGCGACCATGACAGCGAAAAGACAAAACTTGTGATAGAAGTACCGGAAAATAAAACATTCAAAGATCTGGAGCTGGTTTCCGATACGGCTCAGATAAAAACAGTGGGAAAACTGCGGACCGATAAGGCTTATCTGGAAACAGATACCGGAAGTGTGCAGGCAGAGTATCTGGAATTTCAAACAGGAGAAATAGAGTGTTCCACCGGAAATCTCCAGGTGAAATGTGCCGGAAAACTAAACGATTATACCGTTTATGCAGAAAGCGACAGCGGCAATCTGGTTCTGGATGGAAAGGAGTATGTGGGTTACCAGGAAGGCGTTTTCGGAAATGCAGACAGCCAAAAGACCATAGACGTGTCAAATGATATGGGAAATATGGAAATCGAGTTTGAAAGTAAATAAAAAATAGAAGCAAGGAAAGGAGTTATCATATGTCTGATAAAAGATTGTATCGTTCCTCTGTAAATTATATGCTGGCAGGGGTCTGCGGAGGAATTGCAGAATATTTTAATATTGACCCTACTTTAATAAGGCTGGCATGGATTATCTTGACCTGCATGAACTGCGGCACAGGAATTGTAGCTTATATCATTGCAGCCATTGTAATTCCAAAATAAAATTTACAGACGGTATAAAGTGAGAAAAAAGGGCCATACTCCAGTTAGAAAGGAGTGTGGCTTTTTTATGGCAAAGAAAAAAGAAGAAAAAATTGATTTAAACAATATTCCGGAAGAGGAAAAAATAAAATATGAAATTGCCGGAGAACTGGGACTTTTGGACCGGGTAGCTGCAAATGGTTGGAAAAGCCTGTCTGCAAAGGAAACGGGACGTATCGGCGGGCTTATGACAAAACGCCGAAGAGAACAGCAAAAAACAGGAGAAAATTAGGAAAAGTGCTTGACGCGGCTTGGAGGCAATGGTATTATAATCAATGTATAATTCCATAAACCTATTAAGTGCACCGTGTTGACCGCACAACACTGGTGAAAAGGGAATCAGGTGTGAGTCCTGAGCGATCCGGTCACTGTATTTGGGGAGTGATGCCGCAGAAGTCCATTGTACGAAGCAGTACGAGAAGGAGCGGCAAAGCGATGAGCCATGAGTCAGGAAACCTGCTTAGTAGTAGTAAGGTGATAACTTCCGTGCAAAGTTTGAAATCCCTCACACTGTTTACAGACAGTTGACGAGTCCGCTTTCACAAGGAAGGTGGATTTTTTTATGGAATTGCCGAAAGGTGAACCTGAACTTATAGAATTATGCATTGATTAAATGGCAGGTGGTATATTCCCTGATTCTATGTTTCCTGTTTGGCTGTTTACAGGTTTTGTTTTCCCGCAACAAACAAAACTGCGCATCCTCCGCAGAGAGCAGGAAAGCTTCGTGACCGGAATCAGGGAGTGTCCATCAAAAAGATTTCTACATAGTCTCTTATCCGCAATTCAGCGGGAAATTTCAAGTTATAGTATTTATGGGAAAAAATATAAAAAGGAAAATGGGAAAGTGCATTGTCTGACAGACATTTCTATTTCTAATGTTCAGTTTGACGGAAACAAACAGGAAATTTTTATTGCTGTTCCTTTTATGACTTGGCCTGCAGGGTTGGAGGCGATGAGTTTGTACTGTTTCTGCCGGACACCATGGATATAAAGTTGTATAAAAGAAATGCAGGAAGGGGTGTCGGTAAATACCGATTTTTAAGCTCTAAATCTTAAAAAACCCCTTAACTGCATTTTTTAAAGCGCACTTTTTCTCATTTTTCGTATATGTCTTACCAGCAGAAGAATGCAAACCAGGTCAATGACCACAACTGCAATAATGGACTGCATGCCGTAGTAAATACCGGCAGTTTCTGCAATTTTACCGATAATGGACGGCATGAGAATAGAGCCGAAGCTGGCAAGAGTGAGAATGAAACTCCAGGCCAGAGAATATTTTTGGATAAGGCTTCCGGAAAAGGAAACCGTGGTGGGATAAAGCCCTGCCATACTGAAGCCAAAGCCCATAATTCCCACAAGAATCAGCGGTGTAGTGGAACTGAACAGCAGTAGGATTAAAAATCCCACCAGTCCGAAGCCCATGACAAGCAGCAGCCATTCCTTATGAACTCTGGTGGAAAGCCAAGCCGTTAAAAGGCGGCCAGCTAGAATCATGACCCATAAAAGGCTGGCCGTGACCTGAGAAAGAGATGCGGGCAGCAGTCCGGTATCCTTAAAGTAAGTAATCATCCAGCCAATTACTCCCTGTTCTGCACAGAGATAGAAGAAAAGAGTCAGTGTGCAGAGATAAAACAGCGGTTCTTTGAAAAAAGCAAAATCAGCAGCTTTTTTTATCTGTTCTTCTTTTTTTTCTTTAACAGAATCAGGAATCATAAAATACATGACCCAGCTTAAAACCCCCATAATCAGCATGAAAGAACAGGCGTAAATCCAGTTATCGCTGTTTGTCCGCGTCATGGCAAGCAGCAGAAGCGGGAAAGTAAAGGCGCCGACAGCAAACATGGCATGCAGGCCATTTAAGAGCGATGCCTTACCGGGAGCCAGTTCGTTAATGGAGGTGTTGCAAAAATTACTGGTAGCGCCCCGGGCCATACCGGTGAGGAAAAAGGCCAGTGCCAACATAAAATTATTGTCAGAAAGAAGAATGACCAGGTAGGAAAGGGCAATGAAAGAATTGAAAAAAAGAATGCTTTTCTTTCTTCCCCAGACCTCGGATAAAGCGCCGCAGGCAAAGCTGGAAATCAGATTTCCTACGGAATGAAGGCTGACAATCATACCGCAAAAAGCATAGGCCAGTCCCCGGGAATCCCGGATATAAGGCAGGAGTGAGCCAATGGAGAGTGCAAGCATACCGTTTATGATGAAGACGCCGTAGCTGCACAGAAATTGTCTGTTTTGAGTTTTGTCTTGAAACAATGATAAGTCCCCCTCTTTTTAAAATTGAAAATGCAAAATCGAGTATAGTCTAAAACAAATCTGCAGTTTCGTCAATGGAAGAATCCCACTTTGTAATGCGGAAATAGTAACAGAATCTAAAAAAATGACAAGAAAATTTTGCTGCAACCTGCAGAAAGTAACAGAAATAGGAAAATAATTCATTTCAGAAAAAAAGGCTTTCTGTTAATCTATAACTACAAAGAAAACACCCCGTAAAGAGCGGAGAAAAGAATGAAGAGAAAGAAGGAGAGCAGCACATGAAAGCAAGAAAAGCAATGGCAATGGGACTTATCGCGGCGATGTCAGTGGGAATGCTGGCAGGCTGCGGAGGTGAAAAAAAAGAGGACGGAAAGGAAACTGCAGACGGAAAGCAGAAGCTGACCATTTCCACATGGGACAATGACACATCACCGCAGTTCAAAGCGGCGGTAGAGGTATTTCAGGAAAAATACCCGGATGTAGAAATTGAATACATTGACACAGCGGCCAATGAATACAACAACAAATTGACGGTTATGCTGGCTGGCGGTGACCCGGACCCGGATGTTATCTTCGTAAAAGATATGGGGACACAGTTGAGTATGCAGCAGAAAGGACAGATTGCCTGTCTGGATGAATACATAGAAAAAGATAAGCTGGACTTATCTGTTTACAACGGAACAGCAGAGGATTTACAGATTGATGGTTCCTCCTACACACTGCCTTACCGCTCGGACTGGTATGTTCTGTATTACAACAAAGACTTATTTGACAAAGCAGGCGTTCCTTATCCAAGCAATGATATGACCTGGGATGAATACGAAGAACTGGCGAGAAAGATGACCTCCGGAGAAGGCAATGACAAGATTTACGGAACACACAACCACAACTGGATGGCGCTGGTATGCAACTGGGCTATTCAGGACGGAAAGAATACACTGGTATCCGATGACTACAGCTTCCTGAGACCTGCTTATGAACAGGCTCTTCGCATGCAGGAGGATGGCATCATTCAGGATTACGCAACTATTAAAACAGGTAATTTACATTATTCCAGCGTTTTTGAGCAGCAGCAGTGTGCAATGATGCCCATGGGAACCTGGTTTATTGCAAACCTTCTCCAGGCACAGAATGCAGGAGAACTTGGATTTAACTGGGGATTCGCAACCATTCCGCATCCGGAGGGCGTAGAGGCAGGCAACAGCGTTGGCGCGGTAACACCGGTGGCTATCAATGCAAATTCTGACCAGAAAGATTTGGCATGGGAATTTATCAAATGTGCAACCAGCGAAGAAACAGCAGAAAAGCTGGCAGAACAGGGTATCCTGACCGTTATTCAGAATGACACCATTATGAACAAAGTCACATCTGTGGAAGGTTTTCCGGAAGGCTGTGCAGAAGCACTGGAATTAAAGGGAATGGTATTTGACAGACCACTGGACAAAAACATTGAAAAAATTCGTAAAGCAGTGGAAGAAGAACATGACCTGATTATGATTGGCGAGGAAAGTATTGACGACGGAATCAAGAATATGACAGAACGCGTTAAGGAAATACGGGAGGCCAATCCGTAAGAAAGAAAGACAGGAGAAAAAGGATATGGCATTAACACCGAAACAAAAAAGAGTTGTAAAAAATAATCTGATTGGATATTCATTTATCCTGCCAAACTTTATCGGATATTTTCTGTTCATCTTTATTCCGGTAGTATTTTCCTTTGTATTAAGTGTCATGAAGTGGAACGGTTCTGCAAATACACCTATGGAATTTGTGGGATTTGATAACTTTGTGAGACTCATGGGAGATTCTACCTTTAAGATGTCCGTGGGACACACCTTTTATTATGCGGTTTTCACCGTGCCGCTGACGGTTGCGGCAGCACTTCTTATCGCAGTGCTTCTGAACAGTAAGATTAAAGGAATTGTGGTTTACCGTACTGCATTTTTCTTCCCTTATATCGCTTCCCTGGTTGCGGTAGGAGCTGTGTGGAACATGCTTTTTATGAAAGATGTGGGACCGATTAATGAATTTTTAAGAGCCATTGGTATTTCCAATCCTCCGGGATGGGTGGCATCTGTGAAATGGGCCATGCCTGCCATTATTATTGTCAGTGTATGGAAATACATGGGCTATTACATGATTGTATATCTGGCAGCTTTGCAGGGGATTTCCAAAGAACTTTATGAGGCGGCAAGTCTGGACGGGGCCACCGGATGGAAAAAACTGAGATACATCACCATCCCCATGCTGAAGCCCACAACTTTCTTTGTTGTCATTATGCTGACTATTCAGTGCTTTAAGGTATTTGACCTGATTTATATTATGACAGGCGGAGGACCCGGCCGTGCAACCCAGGTTATGGTAAACCATATTTACGATGCAGCGTTTACCAACTTTGAATTTGGCTATGCAAGCGCAAGCGCCATTGTTCTCTTTGCCATTGTACTGGTGATTACGCTGATTCAGTTTAAGGGCGAGAAGAAATTTACGGAATGGATGTAAAGGGGTGACAATATGAAAGCAGAAAAGAGAAAAAAGATATTTATTTATATAGGCTTGACTTTCCTGGCCGTGCTCATGGCAGTTCCTTTTTACTGGATGTTGATTTCTTCCGTGAAGCTGAATAAAGATGTGTTCAGTATTCCCATGGAATGGATTCCCAGAAGCTTCCATTTCGAGAATTACCAGGAAATCTGGGAAAAGATTCCGCTTCTGACTTTTTTCAAAAACAGCACGAAGCTGACGGTAATTACCACCATTATCCAGCTGGCTACCAGTTGTTTTGCAGCTTACGGTTTTGCAAAAATGGAGTTTAAGGGAAGAGATTTCCTGTTCCTGGCTTATGTCACCACGATTGCAGTTCCATGGCAGGTATACATGGTGCCTCAGTTTACTATGATGTCCAAATTCGGTTTAAACAACACCCATGTGGGACTGATTATGCTTCATGCGTTCAGTGCGTTCGGCGTGTTCTTAATGCGGCAGTTTTTCTTAAGTGTGCCGAAAGAACTGTCAGAAGCAGCGAGAATTGACGGATTGGGCGAGTACGGTATCTTTGCCAGAGTTGTGCTTCCTCTGGCGAAGCCGGGAATTGCAACTCTGACCATCTTTACTTTCGTAAACGTATGGAATGACTTTATGGGACCTTTGATTTATTTAAACAGCACGGAACTGAAAACCATTCAGCTGGGTATTCGTATGTTTATTTCCCAGTATGCAGCAGACTATGCGTTGATTATGGCAGCGTCTGTATGTGCGCTGATTCCGGTAGTGATTATTTTTATCGCTTGTCAGAAGTTCTTTGTAGAAGGTGTTGCGGCAAGCGGTATCAAAGGCTGATATTTGTAAGATTAGGAAAATGGGAGGACAAGTATGGCACAGACATTTGAAACCCTTAGAAAGTATCCGGGGACTTCGGAAAAAATGCTTCAAAAGGCAATCGAGCAGGCGACCAAAATTGTAAAGGGCAATCTGGGGGATTTTACAGAGTCCTTCCAGTCTCCCAATACGGAAAACGGTTTCTACTGGCCTACGGAAAATGTAGAGTGGACCACAGGATTTTGGACCGGTGTTGTATGGCTGGCGTATGAACTGACAAAGGACGAGGCTTTCCGAAAAACAGGGGAAATCCATGTGGAGAGTTTTCTGAATCGTATAGAAAAGAAAATTGACGTGAATTATCACGATATGGGATTTTTATACAGCCTTTCCTGTGTTGCGGCATACAAACTCTGCGGCAATGAAAAGGGCAGGAAGGCTGCTGTTATGGCGGCAGACCACCTTTTGACCAGATACAGGGAAAAGGGAGAATTTATTCAGGCATGGGGCAATGTGGGGGACCCCGGGGACTATCGGCTGATTATTGACTGCCTGTTAAATCTGCCTCTTTTGTACTGGGCAACAGAGGTTACAGGAAATCCGGAATATGCGGACAAGGCCTGCCGTCATATTCATACAGCCATGCAGTGTGTGTTGAGAGAAGACCATTCTACTTACCACACTTATTATATGGACCCGGAGACGGGGAAACCTTCTTACGGAGTCACCCATCAGGGAAACAGAAATGGTTCTGCGTGGGCAAGAGGTCAGGCCTGGGGTGTGTATGGCGTTGCGCTCAGTTACCGTTACCAGCAGAAACCGGAATATATTCAAATGTTTCGGGATGTGACAGATTACTTTATTGCGCATCTGCCGGAGGATTTGGTTCCCTATTGGGATTTTGATTTTGACACAGGCAGTACAGAGCCAAGAGATTCTTCTTCTTCTGCTATTGTCATCTGCGGTATTTATGAAATGCTGCCTCACCTGGAGAAAGAGGAGGCAGAGAGATACCGCATGGCAGCGGACAAAATGCTGTGTGCGTTGATAGAAAAATGTGCGGTAAAGCACAGGACAGAGTCTAACGGACTTCTGCTTCACGGTACTTATGCCAGAAGCTCCGAGGAGAATACCTGTAAGAACCGGGGTGTAGATGAATGCAATACCTGGGGAGATTATTTCTATCTGGAGGCTTTGCGGAGAAGACAGGGTGAGTGGAACCCTTATTGGTAGGAGGCAGAAAGGTGAAGAAAAAACCGAATTTACTATATGTTTTTTTGGACCAGTGGAGATATCATGCGATGGAATGCACGGGGGAAGACCCTGTGCATACTCCGCATATGGATACTTTTGCAAAAGAGAGTCTGGACTGCAGGGAGGCGGTAAGTACCTTTCCTCTGTGCTCCCCGCACAGAGCTTCGCTTCTGACAGGAAAGTATCCTTTTAGCCTGGGCATGTGGACCAACTGTAAAATCGGACTCAGCGAGGTGCTCATGCTGCGTCCCCAGGAAACCTGCATTGGAAACGTATTGAAAGAAAATGGATACCATACCGGATATATCGGAAAATGGCATTTGGACGCAGCGGAACAGAACTTTCAGCAAAATCCGGTTTCCGGGGCAAGGGACTGGGACGCTTATACGCCGCCGGGCGAGCGAAGACAAGGCTTTGATTACTGGCTTTCCTATGGGGCCTGCGACAATCATTTAGATCCCCACTACTGGGCAGATACGCCCAGGCAGATAAAACCTGGCTGCTGGTCACCGGAATTTGAGACAGACAAGGCGCTGGAATATATGGAGGAACAAAAGGGAGAAGAGGAGCCGTTTGCACTTTTTGTATCTTATAATCCCCCCCATCTTCCTTATGAATTGGTTCCGGATAAGTATTATAAGCAATATGAGAATATGCCGGTTCACTTCCGGAAAAATGTGCCACCGGAAAAGCGGACACCGGAAATGGAAACCATTACCAGACAGTATTTTGCAGCAATAACCGGGGTGGATGAGCAGTTTGGCAGAATTTTACAGTATTTAAGGGACCATCATCTGGAAGAGGATACTTTGGTGGTGCTTTCAGCAGACCATGGAGAAATGTTGGGGTCCCATGGACGTATGAGCAAAAATGTGTGGTATGAGGAATCCATTCATATTCCGTTGTACATACGGCAGAAGGGACAGGTTCCTTTGGGAGTGTATAAGGAACTGCTGGCAAGTCCGGACCATATGCCGACGCTTTTGGGGCTTCTGGATATTCCTGTGCCGGATACCTGCCAGGGCTTTAATCATGCGCCATGCATACGCGGGGAAGCAGATAATGCACCCAAACAGGCATTTTTGTGTTCTTATCCCGGAATGCCGGAAATGGTGGCAGCTTATGAAAAGAAGGGAAGGAACAGCAAATGCTACGGATGGAGAGGTATTCGTACCCAACGGTATACGTATGTAGTGAATAATGGTTATACGCCGGGGGAAAGGCAAGTACGTCTTCTCTATGACAATGAGAAAGACCCTTATCAGATGTCTCCTCTGGTGATTACGGAACTCAATCAGGATCTGGTGCAGGAATACGAAGCAAGGCTGCGGGAATATCTGGATATGCAGCAAGACCCGTTTCTTTTATAGAGCAGGGGACAGGAGGAAGTATGAGCAGGAAAAAACAGGTGATTTTTATTATGACAGACACCCAGAGGACGGATATGCTGGGCTGTTACGGCAATGAACGCATGATAACGCCTAATCTGGACAGGCTGGCCAGAGAAGGAATCCGCTACGACAAGGCATATACCACACAGCCGGTATGTCAGCCGGCCAGAGCGGCAATTTTTACGGGAAGCTACCCACATTCCTGCGCGGGGTGGTCAAATTGTATGGGATTGTCGGACAATGTGCCGAATATCGGACAGAGGCTGAGCGACGCGGGAATTCATACCGCTTATGTGGGAAAATGGCATTTGGACGGGGGAGATTATTTCGGGCTGGGCAGATGCGCCAAAGGCTGGGATGAGGATTACTGGTATGATATGCGGTGCTTTCTGGAAGAACTGACCCCGGAAGAACGATATCGTATCCGGCAGATGGAAAGCATTGAGAAATATAATATTACGGAAGATATGACGTATGGACACCGGTGTGCAGACCGGGCTGTGGATTTTATAGAGAAACACAGGGATGAAGATTATTTTCTGGTGGTTTCTCTGGACGAACCACACGGGCCTCACATCTGTCCGAAGAAATATGTGGATTTATATGAAGACTATGAGGTTCCCATAAAGGAAAATATGAAGGACACTCTGGAGAATAAGCCGGAACATCACAGAATCTGGGCCGGGGAGGAGTATCTGAAGGCCTGCAGGGAAGACTTTTCTTTGAAGCCAAAGGAATTTCTGGGCTGCAATACTTTTGCAGACTATGAAATCGGAAGAGTGATAGACGCGGCAGAACAGCAGGAGGACGCGCCCATTATCATTTACACCTCGGATCACGGAGATATGATGTATGCCCATTCCCTTACAGGAAAAGGCCCGGCGCTGTATGAGGAGATTGTACATATTCCTTTGATTATCCGGGGGCTGGGACAGGGTGTAGATACCAATCCGGTTTCTCATATCAATCTGGCGCCCACTATTTTTGACATCTTCGGTGTGCCCATTCCGAAAATGTTTGAGGGCAGAAGTATCTGGCAGGAAGTTCTGAATCCGCAGGCTCGCTGCAACGATTATGTGTTTATGGAATTTGGAAGATATGAGGTTGACCATGACGGCTTCGGCGGTTATCAGCCGCTGCGGGGTGTCTATGACGGCAGATACAAAATGGTGCTGAATCTCATGACCAGTGATGAACTGTATGATTTGGAAAAAGACCCCCAGGAAATGGTAAACCTGATTGAAAAACCTGAGTATGAGGAAGTGAAGAAACGGCTTCATCAGGCAATCCTGGACAATATGTATGAAACCAGGGATCCGTTCCGGGGATATTATTGGGAGGACAGGCCGTGGAACCGGAGAACGGAATTTAAGACCTGGGACAGCAGGCTCATGACCAGACAGCGGGAAAATGAGGAATATGAACCAAGACAGCTGGACTACGGCACCGGACTGCCTATGACTGCGGCAGTAAGGAAAAAAGGGGAATCGGACGCAAAATTTGCAGAAAAATAGAGTGAAAGAGACAGGGGACTGCAGGAGAAGGGCAGTGTCCTGTCTTTCGCATACCTGGAAGAAAGAGGCAGTTTCTTCTTGTGGAGAGAAAAGAGAATGAGTATAATGAAAGGCGGAGATGTATCGTGTTGGGGGACGCCAAAATGAAGAATAAAAAAATATGGAAAACACTCCAGGGCAGGATTATCATGTACAATCTGAGTATTGTGATTCTGGTGGCCTTCATTGGAAGTATGGGAACTTATCACAGTTCGTTTAAGCGCTCTTTGGAAATGACGGAGCAGACCATGGAGAATGATATCGAGGGTATTTCAGAAAATTTTTTTGTGGCCTATGAAGAAATGATGAATATTATTCTGAACTGTACGGGTCGAAGTTCTATGAATTACGGCAGCCTGGATTTTGCAGACCAGCCTTCCGCCAAGAAGCAGGCGCTGATAAACAGTACACTTATGAGTGACTACTGTGCCATTTCCGGATACGGTTCTTATATTAATAAACTGATGATTCTGGACAAAAACGGAAATGCCATACAGTCCGGCAGCAGTCCGGGGAGCAAGGATGACGTAAAACAATTACTGGAGACAGACTGGTTTTGGCAGGAAGCGGAAAAGTCGGCGGATGAATACCGTCTGAAAGTAGTGGACAACCCCTTTTTTCAGGGGAAAGGGGAGATGTTGATTCCCATCGTCCGTCCTTTGGACGTAGCAGGCAGCAACAGCAAGGAGGGATGGGGATTTCTGGGATTTTCCACCAAGTTGTTTGAAAAAGAACTGAAAAAGGCAGACCATGGGGACACTCTGGTGGTTGCTGTGGAAGACGGGACCGTTATCGCAGCTGCCAATGAGGAAAAATTTCAGAAAAAGGATTTGCAGGAAATGACAAAAAATCTGTTGGAAGCAGAGACCTCCGGCGGCATTGAAAAGAAGAAGCTGCAGGGAGAAGCATGTCTGGTAGCCTGGTCTAAAAATTCTATGAGCGGTATTCTGGTTTACGAAATTATGCCAATCAGTTCTATTAAAAACGAGAAAATGCTGATTCTAAACCTGGCTGTTTTCATGTTTATCAGTTGTCTGCTGGTGGGAATGGGGATGTCGGTGCTGTTTTCCAACCGGCTGCGAAAACCAGTGGCGCTTTTGAGCGAGCAGGCAAGAAAAATCGGAAACGGAGATTTTTCCTGTAACCCACAGATTGAGAGTGAAGACGAATTGGGGGAAATCGGCCGGGGTATGAATAAAATGAGCAGGAAAATTGCCCAGCTTCTGGATAAAAGTGTGGAAGATGAGCGGGAGAAGAAGAATCTGGAAATTAAGATGCTGCAGGCTCAGATAAATCCACATTTTTTGTATAATACCCTGGATTCCATTCGGTGGATTGCCGTGATACAGAAAAATACCAGCATTGTGAAAATGGTTGCAGCCCTGTCCGGACTTCTGAAAAATATGGCAAAAGGTTTTAATGAGAAAGTGACTTTGCGGGAAGAACTGAAGTTTCTGGAGGATTACATTACCATTGAAAAAATGCGTTATATGGAAATGTTTGATGTAGAGACCCAGGTGGAAAAAGAAGAGCTGTACGAGGCAAAAATCATTAAGCTGACCTTGCAGCCACTGGTGGAGAATGCGATTTTTTCGGGAATTGAGCCGGGAGGAAAGAACGGAAATATCCGTATTCATATCTGGCAGGAAGAGAACCGGCTTTGCGTCAGTGTAAGAGATGACGGCGTAGGAATGACGGAAGAGAAAATCCGGGAGATTATGGAAAACCCGCAAAAGCGCAAAGGTGACACGATGAGCGGCATCGGTCTTCCTAATGTGGACCAGAGAATTAAGCTGGTCTATGGGGAAAGCTATGGGATTCATATTCGCAGCCGGGTGGGGGAATACACAGAAATTCTGGTGACTTTACCCATAGAATATGGAAAATAAATAAAAAAGAGGATGGAGAAGATGTATCGTATTTTACTTGTGGACGATGAACCGTTAATACTGGCAGGGATTGCGTCTATGATGGAGTGGGGAGATTATGACTGTGTGGTTGCGGATAAGGCAACCAACGGAAGTCAGGCATTGGAAAAGATAGAAGAAATCCAGCCGGATATTGTGATTACGGATATTAAGATGCCGGCCATGAATGGACTGGAATTTATGGAGGAGTGCAGAAACCGGGGATATCAGGGGGAATTTATCCTGCTGACCAACCTGGAAGAATTTTCTCTGGCACAGAGAGCCCTGCGTCTGGGGGCCTTGGATTATCTGGTGAAAATAGAAATTACACCGGAAATCCTTGGAGAGAGTCTGCAAAAAGCCACTGCGATATGTCGGGAAAAGCAGGAAGCAGAGGGCAGTCCGGTTATTCAGGAAGTATTGCAAAAAAACGCAGAGGAGATTACAAAAAAATTCTTCGGGGAAATTTTGGAAAATAAGAGGGAAGATTGTGGAAAACTGCGGGAAAAATGGGAGAAAGAAGTAGAAAGACTGGGATTGGAAAAACTATATGAAAGTCCGGTGCTTGTGTGGATTCGCCCCTATCAGCAGGAAACCCATTTGTTCCAGAAGACAGAGGCAGCAGAGCAAAAGGAAATTATGGAATATGCGTCCAGTCTTTTAAAACAGTTTATGGACCGTATCAGCCCGGTTTACTGTATGATGAACTGGGAGAGAAGGGGAATTCTGGCTGTATTTCCACAAAAAGAACTGCCGGATTCTTTTTCTGCCCTTGGAAATAAGATTTTGACTATTTTTCAGAATTATTTCGGAAATCCGGCTTTTGTGGCGGTCAGTACACCGGCAGAGAATATCTGGGAAGGCTTTGGCCGTGGGGTTCATCAGATAAGAACTCTGGAGGAATATTATTATTACCACAGTGAAACTCCCATTTTGTGTGCCGGGGATTTTCATCCTGAAGACCTGGAAAAGAACCATTCCAGGCACGAGGTTTTTGACATCAGCTTTCTGAAAAAGGATTTGCAGCAGGCCCTGATTGTGCAGGACAGGGAAAAGGTGGAACGGGTTTTTTCGGAAGTGGCAGAACTTTTTTTGGAATACCAGCCGGCAAGAGCACAGGTCATTGATGCCTGTATGAATCTGTACTATTTCTTTTTCTCTTATGCAGAGGGGGAGAAGCCAGGAGAGGAAAGGGGCTTTCCCTATCCTTCGGAGATTGTAGAACGGCTGGGCGCCTGTTTTACCTTAGAGGAGAATATTCGCTGGCTGCAGGAACTGGGAAATTGGATTGGAAGCAGGATGGAAAGCCTTAAGGGCGGCAGCAAGACGGAGAAAATCGTTGCCTCTGTGAAAAAATATGTACAGGAAAATTATAAAGAAAAGCTGACTCTTGCTATGATTGCCAATGCCATCGGCATCAGTCAGGGGTATCTGAGCAGTGTGTTTAAAAAGCAGACGGGCAGCAATCTGAATGATTATGTCAATCAGGTGAAAATCGAAAAAGCCAGGGAGCTTCTGGGGCTGCATGAATATATGATGTATGAAATTTCGGATATGTTGGGATTTGAAAATCCTTATTACTTCAGCAAGGTTTTTAAAAAGATTATGGGAATGACGCCCAGCGAATATGAAATGACAAGAAAAAATTAGAGGATATCTGGGAAAATTCCACTATTTTTTTCAAAAAAAGTCTGCTAGAATATTCCAAAGAAAATTTACTTTCCAATTATATTGATATGGAGGACAAATCATGAGCATACAGGAAACCATGGATGATTTTTTAGAAATGTTAAAAGAGCAGACAAAGGAATGTCCGCATCTTATGGAACTTTTCACTACCTGCTACACCAACACACTGGATACCACGGTAAAGAGAATGGAAAACAATACCACCCATGTCATTACCGGGGATATTCCTGCCATGTGGCTGCGGGATTCCGCTGCCCAGCTGCGTCCGTACATCTTTCTGGCGAAGGAAAATGAAGAGGTGCGGGAATTGATAGCAGGTCTGGTAAGACGGCAGTTTTTCTGTATATGCATAGACGAGTATGCCAATGCCTTTAACGATTCTCCAAGCGGAGCCTGCTGGGAAAAAGATGACCCCAACCAGAATCCCTGGGTTTGGGAACGAAAATTTGAGGTGGATTCTCTGTGCTATCCCATTCAGCTTGCGTACCTCTTATGGAAGAATACAGGCTGCACCACCCAGTTTAACGAGGATTTCCAAAGCGGGGTACAGAAGATTTTAGAGGTGTTCCGAACCGAGCAGCACCATGAGGAAAAATCCTCTTACCGCTTCTGCCGCCATAACGGTTATTACCGGGATACCCTTTCCAGAGATGGAAAAGGTGCGCTGGTAAAATCCGGTACGGGCCTGATTTGGTCCGGTTTTCGTCCCAGTGATGACGCCTGCACTTACGGGTACCTGATTCCTTCCAACATGTTCGCCGTAACCGTGCTGGGATATCTGGAGAAAATTGAGCGGAAGATTTATGGCAATGGGGAAATTGCAGAGGCGGCAAAGGCTTTGAAAGAGGAAGTACATACCGCCATTGAAACCATTGGAAAGACTTTTACCGAAGAGTTTGGCATGGTCTACGCCTATGAAACGGACGGATTCGGCATGTACAATTTAATGGACGATGCCAATGTGCCAAGCCTTCTGGCCATGAATTACCTGGGTTATCCGTCAGATAAGGAAGTCGAAGCCAACACCAGAAGACTGCTTTTAAGCGAAGCCAATCCTTTTTACTTCAAGGGCGCAAAAGCGGCAGGGATCGGAAGTCCCCATACTCCGTCCAACTACATCTGGCACATTGCCATGGCGGTGCAGGGGCTGACCACCGGGGACAGAGAAGAAAAGAGAAGAATTCTGGAAAACATGGCTGCTACCACAGGAGGAAAAGGCGTGATGCATGAGGGCTTCTGCTGCGAGGATGACACCCGGTATACCAGAGAGTGGTTCTCCTGGGCCAATGCCATGTATGCAGAATTATTCTTGAATTATCTGGGGTATACACTGGACAAATAGAATTATGCAAAGCGTTTCTTTGCGCCTGTGATGATTTCCTGCCAGGAAGAAAGCTGGCTGACCCAGGAAGCCAACATGAACCGCCAGCATTTTGCATTTGAGAAATCTATTACCCTAAATGTGACAAATGAGACTTTAAAAGACAGAGAAATTTTGGTAAAATGGTATCTGCGGAACGCGAAGGCAGAAATTTTGGAAGCCCATGAAATACTTTAAATATGAAAATCCAAATCTCCGTTACAAAGTGGAGGGGAATACCATTACCGTGTGGGCGGATGCCTATGCAAAGAGTGTGGAAATCTTAGATGAGAATGAGGATATGGTGCTGTCCGACAATTATTTTGATTTGCACGGGGACAGCAGAACCGTGGAAGTTTTAAGAGGTGTGCCTGAGAATATCAGAGTCCGCAGCGTTTATGACATTCGATAGAGGAGGATAACAGCAATGGGTGAAATGAGTAAAAAATATTTGATTGATACGGAGGAAAACAGACAGTTTTTAAAAGAAATCAATGAGAATTTATTGAGTTTCGGACATAAATTCCCGTCTCCGGGAGGAAGCTCTTACTATCTGGGCGAGGACGGAACTCCCTGGAAGGAGAGAAACCGTGAAACCTGGATTACTTCCCGTATGGCTCATGTGTACAGCATCGGAACTTTTCTGGGACATGAAGGCAGCAAAGAACTGGCAGTCGCAGCCATCAAAGGTTTAAGAGGAGAGCTTCACGATGATAAAAACGGCGGCTGGTATGCAGGACTTACCGCAGACAATGAAATTGTGCCGAATAAACAGTGCTATGCACATGCATTCGTTATTCTGGCCGCTTCTTCTGCCGTACTGGCAGGGGTAGAAGGTGCTCAGGAACTTTTAGAAGACGCTTTGAAACTCTATGACCTGCGTTTCTGGAACGAAGAGGAAGGTCTTTCCTGTGACACCTGGAACACAGAGTTTACCGTGTTGGATGACTATCGCGGTTTAAATGCCAATATGCACACCGTAGAGGCATTCCTGGCAGCAGCAGACGTGACAGGAGATGAAAAATACCGCAAAAGAGCAGGACGTATCATTGACCATGTGCTGGTATGGGCATCAGATAACAACTGGAGAATCCCGGAACACTTTACAAAAGAGTGGGTGGCAGATTTGGAATGCAACAAAGAACAGCCGGCAGACCAGTTCAAACCATACGGTGCTACACCGGGACACGGCATTGAATGGGCAAGGCTGATTACCCAGTGGGCTTTATCTGCACACAAGGACAACAAAGAAGGCGCTGCAAAATACATCGAAGCGGCAGAAAATCTCTTTAACCGCGCAGTGGAAGACGCATGGAATGCAGACGGGGCGCCGGGTATCGTATACACCACAGACTGGGAAGGCAAGCCGGTGGTACACGACAGAATGCACTGGACACTGGCCGAGGCCATTAACACCTCCGCAGTGCTGTACCATGTGACAAAGAAAGAAAAATACGGCGAAGACTATACAGAGTTTATGAAATATCTGGACGAAAAAGTGTTGGATCATGTAAACGGTTCCTGGTTCCATCAGATGAATGAGAAGAATGAAGTCATTGGAACCGTATGGCCGGGCAAATCCGATATTTATCATGCCCTGCAGGCAACCCTGATTCCTTATCATACACCGGAACTGTCCATTGCTCCGGCGGTGAAGGCTGGGATGCAGATTTAGGACGGTTTTGTTTAATTTTATAAAAAGCTTGTAAAACCAAGCGGAATTGCTTACAATACATCTGTTGCCCTATAACGATAGAAAACGGAGGAGAAATAGAATGTTGGAAAAGATATTCAAACTGCGTGAGAACGGTACAGATGTGAAAACAGAGATATTGGCCGGAATCACCACTTTTATGACCATGGCCTATATTCTGGCTGTCAACCCGGGTATTATGGCAGAAGCAGGCATGGATCAGGGAGCTGTATTTACCGCTACAGCTCTGGCTGCCCTTCTGGGTACTTTATTTATGGCGTTTTTTGCCAATTATCCATTTGCACTGGCACCGGGAATGGGACTGAATGCGTACTTTGCGTACACTGTAGTGCTGGGAATGGGATACTCCTGGGAAACCGCTCTCACAGCAGTTTTTGTGGAAGGTCTTGTTTTTATTGTTCTGTCACTTACCAATGTGCGTGAAGCAATTTTTAATGCCATTCCCCAGAACTTAAAAGCTGCTGTGAGTGTGGGAATCGGTTTGTTTATTGCTTTTATCGGCCTGCAGAATGCCAAAATTGTCATTGGCGGTTCCACTCTGCTGCAGCTGTTTTCTTTAGAGGCTTATAATGAGGTAAACGGAGTAAAGGCTTCCTTCCATGACGTGGGAATTACCGTGCTTCTGGCCATTATCGGAATTTTAGTCACAGGATATCTGGTTATTAAGCAGGTGAAAGGAAATATTCTGTGGGGGATTCTGATTACCTGGATTTTAGGAATTATCTGCCAATTTGCAGGAATCTATGTACCGAATCCAGAACTGGGATTTTATGGTCTGCTTCCTGATTTCAGCAATGGACTTTCCATTCCAAGTATTGCCCCTGTGTTTGGAAAATTGGATTTTAGCGGGATTTTTTCACTGAATTTTGTGGTTGTGGTATTTGCCTTTTTATTTGTGGATTTGTTTGATACCATCGGAACACTGATAGGGGTATCCTCCAAGGCTCAGATGCTGGATGAAGACGGAAAACTTCCTAATATTAAAGGTGCCTTAATGGCAGATGCAGTAGCTACAACATTGGGTGCCGTTATAGGAACATCCACCACCACTACTTTTGTAGAAAGTGCATCTGGTGTTTCAGAAGGAGGAAGAACAGGACTGACTTCCGTGACAACGGCTGTTTTGTTTGGTCTGTCCCTGTTCCTGTCACCAATTTTTCTTGCTATTCCGTCTTTTGCAACGGCGCCTGCACTGGTAGTAGTCGGTTTCTATATGCTGACGAATGTAGTGAACATTGACTTTGATAATGTTTCTGAAGCATTGCCGTGCTATATCTGCATTGCTGCCATGCCTTTCTTCTACAGCATTTCCGAAGGAATTTCTATGGGGGTTATCTCCTATGTGGTTCTGAATCTGTTTACAGGAAAAGCAAAAGAGAAAAAAATCAGCCTGTTGATGTATGTGCTGGCAGTACTGTTTGTGCTGAAGTATGTGCTTCTGTAAGAGAAGAAATAAAAAGATAGCCGGGAATGCTGCAGTTGGCAGTCTCGGCTATCTTTCTGTTCCGGCATAAGTATTTTCCAGTTTTCTCCCTCTTGTATGAAATGAGTTATCCGGTACATAATAACTCAAGTAGGAAAGAACTATTAAAAATTTAAAAAAATTGTAACAAAATGAAGAAATTACAAAAAAAAGATGATATAATAAGCGCACATTACGTAATTGAATCAGTTGTATTTTGGGTAAAGGGTGGTAATTGATATGAACCAGAGAAGCAGGAGAAGGCACAGAAGAAATATCCGAAGAGTCCGGCAGAGAAACAGAAGATTGCTGTTAATGGCGGTTCTTATGTGCTTTATTGCCTGGGCGGGCATTACGAATATAAAGAAACAGAAGGAAGCAGAGGAGTCCAAAGCGGCTTACGCAGAGCAGCAGAAAAAAGAAGAAGCAGAAAAAGAAAGTGAAAAAGAAGAATCCAAGCTGGTTCTGGCAGAGGAAAGCGAGAAGGACAAGTGGTATTTAAAGCTGGTAAATGCCAAAAATCCCATGACAGAAGCAGACGTGCCGGAGGTGGAGACGGAAACTCTGGATTCGGAAGGGTATCAGGTGGATGCCAGAATTATGGATGACCTGGAAGACATGTTTGCAGCGGCAAGAGAAGCCGGACGTTCTCCTATGATTTGTTCGGCATTTCGCTCCTGGGATACGCAAGTATCCTTGTATCAGAACAAAATCAGCAGAGTCATGAGCGAGGACGGGCTGAATGAGGAAGATGCAGCCATAAAAGCGGCCACTGTAGTGGCAAAGCCAGGTACCAGTGAACATCAGGTGGGGCTGGCTCTGGATATCGTTTCTTCCGAGTATACCAATCTGGATGAGGGACAGATGGAAACGGAAGACCAGAAGTGGCTGATTGAAAACTCCTGGAAATATGGATTTATTCTCCGTTATCCACTGGACAAAAGTGATATTACAGGGGTTATTTTCGAGCCCTGGCATTACCGCTATGTAGGGAAAAAAGCGGCAAAAGAAATTACCGAGCAGAATCTGACTCTGGAGGAATATCTGGGGGCAGAGCCGGTGGGAGACCCTACGGGGGATTTGTAAAAAGGGAATCGTCGTTTTATGCGACGGTTCCTTAAATTATTTACGGAGAATTTCTTCAAAAGGAAAAGATACACTTTTTCACAATCTTTATTTCTTCCCCCTTTTACAGTATGAAACAAAGAGTAGAAGCATCTGCTAATACTTTTGCAAAGATGCATCCATTTTTGTCATTCCTGGGGGTTTTTATCGGAATGCCGATTCTGACGCTGGGAGCCGTAGCTCTTTGCTCTTTCGTCGTGGTTTTTCCGGTAGCTTTGATAATGGGATGGATATAAAGATTTCTTTATACAGTCTTAATACTGTATAAAGTTTGCTTACACAGTTTTTATGCATGACAAGCCATAATTAAGATACCATAAAGATTGTGGAGGAAGAGAAAACTCATGCGTAAAAAAAGACATTTTACTTCATTTCAGATTATCAGTCTGGGATTTTTTATAGTAATTTTGACTGGTAGCCTTCTTCTGATGCTGCCTGTTTCTACCAATGGACCGGGAGGAGCCTCTTTTTGGGATTCTCTGTTTACGGCCACTTCTGCGGTTTGTGTAACTGGTTTGATGCTGCATGATACGGCACAGTACTGGTCTTACTTTGGGCAGTTTGTCATTATGATTCTCATTCAGATAGGCGGTATGGGCGTAGTGACTGTGTCCATTGCCATAGCCATGCTTTCCGGGAGAAAAATAGGACTTATGCAGCGAAGTACGATGTGCGAGGCGATTTCCGCCCACCATGTTGGGGGAATTGTGCGCATGACAGGCTTTATTTTAAGAACAACAATTATCATAGAACTGACAGGAGCAGCAGCCATGTTTCCGGTGTTCTGCCGGGATTTTGGCGCGGTGAAAGGGTTGTGGTATTCTCTTTTTCATGCGGTTTCAGCTTTTTGTAATGCCGGATTTGATTTGCTGGGAGTGAGAAGTGAATTTTCCTCCCTGACTACTTATGCGGACAATCCGGTGATTAATATTACCATTATGACCCTGATTGTCACCGGAGGAATCGGTTTCCTTACCTGGGATGATATAAAAACCCACAAAATTCATCTGAAAAAGTACAGAATGCAGAGTAAGGTGATTCTTACGGTAACCAGTCTGTTGATTTTACTGCCTGCCCTGTATTTTTATTTTGTAGAATTTTCTGCGGACAAGTGGAGCGGCATGAGCGTATCAGAGAGGATTTTGGGTTCCTTTTTCCAGTCTGTAACACCCAGAACAGCCGGATTTAATACAGTGGATTTGACCATGCTCAGCGAAGCGGGCGTATTTATTATGATTATCCTTATGATTACCGGCGGTTCTCCCGGGTCGACTGCAGGCGGCATTAAGACAACTACCATTGCCGTGTTGTTCTCTTCTGCCTTTTCTGTATTCCGAAGAAAAGGGGAGACCAATTGTTTTCATCGCAGAATTTCAGACGACACCATAAACCATGCGGCTACGATTCTCCTGATGTACCTGGTGTTGTTCCTCACCGGCGGAATTGCCATAAGCTGTATGGAAGGCATTCCTATTTTGGACTGTCTTTTTGAGACGGCTTCGGCCATAGGAACTGTAGGGCTGACCCTTGGAATCACTACAGAACTTGGATTTGCTTCCCGGCTCATATTGATTGTGCTCATGTTCTGGGGACGTGTAGGCGGCCTGACTCTGGTCTTTGCAGCTATTTCCGGCAAGCATCCGGACTTTGCCAAATTTCCTATGGAGAAAATTACCGTGGGATAGTGAAGCGCAGAGAAAAGTGTGCTAATATGGAAAACAGAAAAAGAGGAAAGGATGCAAAAAGATGAAAAGTACGTTCAGGGACTTGTTAAGCCGGGAAAAAGGGAAAATAGAAAATCTGGCAGGAGATGTTTTAAAAAGTATATTTGTGCTGGCAATCTCTACATTTATCAGTTACTTTTTTTCCCGGCGGGGATTTCGGGAAGCAAATATTATTACCGTATATATTCTGGGGGTTCTGATAACGGCTATATGGACTTCAAAGAGAGCATACAGTCTTGTCAGTTCCGTTATCAGCGTCCTGCTCTTTAATTTTCTGTTCACAGAGCCGCGCTATACTTTCAATGCCTATGACGCTGGGCATCTGGCGACCTTTCTGGTGATGTTTATCGCTGCTTTTATCACCAGTTCCCTGGCGGTGAGAATAAAGCAGCAGGCCATGCAGTCTGCGGAAACAGCATACAGGACAAAGATTCTTTTTGAAACAAATCAGCAGCTGGGCATGGAGCAGGATATTCAGGGGATTATTTCTGTTACCTGTGGGCAGCTCAGAAAACTTTTAAAGAGAGACATTATTTTCTATGAAGTGCAGAATAACAAACTGGGAAAGCCTGCAGTATTTCCTTATCAGGAGGAGGACTTACCCAATTACCTGTCACCGGAGGAAACGAAGGTTGCCCGATGGGTGCTGGAACACAATATTCATGCAGGTGCGGCTACGAAAACTTTTCCGGAAGCAGAATGCCTGTATCTGTCCGTAAGAGTGGGCAGTGATGTGTTTGGCGTAGTGGGAATTGCTATTGGAAAAAGCAGACCGGATTCCTTTGAAAAAAGTGTTATGCTGTCTATTCTGGGCGAATGTGCCCTGGCTATGAAAAATGACAAAGTTTCCAAAGAAAGAGCCGCCGCTGCGCTTTTGGCAAAGAATGAACAGCTTCGTGCCAATCTGCTGCGCTCCATTTCTCATGATTTGAGGACGCCTCTGACATCTATTTCGGGAAATGCAGGGATTTTGCTGTCCAGTGAAGAAAGTATGGACCGGGAAAAGCGCAGACAGTTGTATGAAGATATTTACGATGATTCCCTGTGGCTGATTAATCTGGTGGAAAACCTGCTTTCTGTTACCCGGATTGAAGATGGTACTATGAAGCTTCGGCTGAATACAGAACTTCTGGAAGAAATTGTTCATGAGGCAGTGAAGCATGTGGAAAAGAGAAGCAAGGAACACAGCATTACGGTTCACTTTTCAGACAGCCTGCTTTTGGTGAAGGCAGATGCCAGACTGATTGTTCAGGTATTGATAAATCTTATGGATAATGCTATTAAATATACCCCTGCCGGGTCGACGATAGAAGTAGAGACAAGGCAGAAGGATGGCCTGGCAGAGGTCAGCGTATCGGATAACGGAAGCGGTGTTTCAGAAAATGCCAAGGCGCATATTTTTGAAATGTTTTATACAGATGCCACAAAAGCGGCGGACAGCCGCAGAAGTCTCGGTCTGGGACTTGCTTTGTGCAAATCTATTATTACGGCTCATGGAGGAACAATAAAAGTCGAGGACAATCAGCCCCATGGCGCCCGCTTTGTATTCACATTGCCTGCGAAGGAGGTTAAATTACATGAATAAACCATTAATTTTAGTTGTTGAAGACGACACAGCAGTCAGAAACCTGATTGTAACCACTTTGGAAACCCATGATTATCGTTTCCAGGCAGCGCCCACAGGGGAAACTGCCATTATGGAGGCGGCTTCTCACAATCCGGACGTGATTCTTCTGGACTTGGGACTGCCGGACATGGACGGCATTGACATTATCAAAAAAATCCGTACCTGGTCTAAGACACCGATTATTGTTATCAGTGCAAGAAGCGAGGACACGGACAAAATCGAGGCGCTGGATGCAGGGGCAGACGATTATCTCACGAAGCCTTTTTCCGTAGAAGAACTTCTGGCCCGTCTCAGAGTGACTTTCCGCCGTTTGAACGACAGCCGCGAAGAGCAGGTGCAGAATTCCGTATTTCAGGATGGAGACTTGAAGATTGATTATGCCGGGGGCTGCGCCTTTATGAAAGATAAGGAACTGCATTTGACTCCTATTGAATATAAACTGCTGTGCCTTCTTTCCAAAAATGTGGGAAAGGTGCTGACGCATACCTATATCACAAAAGCCATCTGGGGAAGCGCATGGGACAATGATGTGGCGTCCCTGCGGGTATTTATGGCAACTTTGAGAAAAAAAATTGAGCCAAACCCATCAGAGCCTATGTATATACAGACGCATATCGGCGTTGGGTATCGGATGCTGAAGGTGTGACAGGAAAAAACAGAAAATAACCACAGAAAACAGTAGTAATTTTATCCAGATTGGATTATACTGTAGGTAACACGAAATTGTATAAAAAGAAAAACAAAAGGGAGGTTACTTACGAATGGAATCCTTGAAATTGAGAGAAAATTTTTACTGGACCGGCATTGTAGATGACCAGCTGAGGGTATTTGACATTATTATGTATACAGAGTTTGGAACAACCTACAATTCCTATGTCATGAAGGTCGGCGATAAGACCATCCTGTTTGAGACAGCCAAGGCAAAATTTTTTGATGAGTATCTGGAAAAACTGAAAGAGATTACGGATATTTCCACCATCGACTATCTGGTGGTGAACCACACAGAGCCGGATCATGCCGGAAGCGTAGAAAAGCTTCTGGAATTAAATCCGGGGCTGAAAATTGTGGCAACAGGCTGCGCCATCAGCTTTTTGAAGGAAATCGTAAACGGCGAATTTACGGCCATTCCCGTAAAGGACAACCAGGAGATGAAAATCGGGGACAAAACCCTGAAATTTCTTGTAGTGCCCAATTTACACTGGCCGGATACCATGTATACTTATATTGAAGAAGAACAGATTCTGGTAACCTGCGACTCCTTCGGTTCGCACTACGGCTTCCATGATATTCTGGTGAGCAAGGTGACAGACCGGGAAGGCTATATGCGGGCAACCAAGTATTACTTTGACAACATTATCGGGCCTTTTAAGCCTTATATGAAAAAGGCGCTGGACAGAGTGAGAAATCTGGATATTTCCATGATTTGCACAGGACACGGTCCGGTGCTGGATACCAACATTGATTTTATGCTGGATACTTATGAGGAATGGTGCACCGTGGTGAATCCCAATCCCAGAAAAACCGTAATTATTCCTTATGTAAGCGCCTATGGATATACAAAACAACTGGCAGAAACCATTGCCAGGGGCATTGAAGAAAGCGGAGATATTGATGTGCGCTGTTATGATATGGTAGAAGCAGACCAGGGCAAGGTTTTGGAGGAACTGGGCTTTGCGGACGGAATCCTCTTCGGTTCGCCCACCATTGTAGGAGAAGCGTTAAAGCCTATCTGGGATTTGACAACCTCTATTTTCGCAGGCACTCACGGCGGTAAGCTGGCCGGCGCATTCGGAAGCTATGGCTGGAGCGGCGAGGCGGTTCCCCATCTGATTGAAAGACTGAAACAGCTTCGCATGAGGGTGATAGACCAGGGCTTCCGGGTGAAGTTCAAACCAGGAGAGGAAAATCTCATGGACGCTTATGAGTACGGCTATAATTTCGGCTGTGTGCTTCAGAATAAGGAAAATGTAAAGCAGGCAAAGGGAAGCAGAACACTGGTGAAATGTCTGGTATGCGGAGAAATCTTTGATTCTTCTCTGGAAATCTGTCCGGTCTGCGGTGTGGGCAAGGAGAATTTTGTGCCTGTAGACGTGGAAGAAAACAATTATCACAACGATACCAGAAACTTCTATGTGATTCTGGGCGGCGGCGCAGCAGGATACTCCGCAGCAGCGGCCATCCGGGAAAGAGATAAGACAGGCTCTGTGGTTATGATTTCCAATGAGCCATATCTTCCTTACAACCGTCCAATGCTGACAAAATCCCTTATGGCAGATTTGACAGAAGAGCAGATTGCCATGCAGAGCAAAGAATGGTATGAAGAGCAGAACATTCATCTGATACTGGGAAAAGAAGTTACCGGCCTGGATACAGAGCAAAAAGAGGTCCTGCTGGAGGACGGTACGAAGCTGGCTTATACAAAACTGATTTACGCCCTTGGTTCCGAGTGCTTTATACCGCCGATTCCCGGCCATGAGCAGGAAGGCGTTGTGGCTGTACGCCGTCTGGCAGATACCAGAAAAATTGAAAATATGCTTCCAAAAGTGAAACATGTTGTAGTTATCGGCGGCGGTGTGCTGGGACTGGAAGCAGCATGGGAAATGAAAAAAGCAGGCTGCAGCGTAACGGTACTGGAATTGGCTCCCCAGCTTATGGGACGTCAGTTGGACGAAGCAGCAGGAGAAATGCTGAAGCTTATCAGTGAGAGCAGGGGCATTTCCATACACACAGGCGTTCAGATTGCAGAACTGGAAGGAAACGGAAACGTAACAGGCGTGAAGCTGGGAGACGGTACAAGCCTTCCGGCAGAACTGGTTCTTGTATCCTGCGGTGTGAGAGCCAACACACAGCTGGCACAGGCAGCGGGCCTGGAAATTGACCGGGCTGTTGTGGTGAATGAGAAGATGGAAACCAGTGTGCCGGATATTTATGCCTGCGGAGACTGTGCCCAGTTTAAAGGCGTCAATTACGCAATCTGGCCTCAGGCGGTAGAACAGGGCAAGGTAGCCGGCGCAGCGGCCTGCGGCGATGAAGCCGTATACGAGACCGTTCCGGCGGCGCTTAGCTTCCACGGCATGAAGACCGCACTTTTTGCAGCAGGAGACAATGGCAAAAATCCGAACCTGATTTACAGGACAGCAGAGTTTAAGGATTTGGGAAGAAAACATTATCAGAAGTATTACTTCCTGAACAACCGCCTCTGCGGCGTCATTCTTATAGGGGATGTTAGCCGTATGGCAGAGATGACCCAGGCGCTGGAAAATCATGCGCTGTATCAGGAAATTGTGAAATAAAACGGGCAGAGATGATTTGTGAAACAACAGCGGGAATCTTTATACATGAGAGAATGGTGTATAAAGGTTTCCGCTTTGACTTTTGTCGGGTAGACAAACACAGAGGGGAAGGATATACTATTTAAAAGCAATAAAAATAAAACCAGTGAAAAGTGAGGTTACAGACATGGGAGAACGTCTTACCAAAAGCGATGTGGAAAAAATTCAAAAAGAAATCGAATACAGAAAGCTGATTGTACGCAAGGAAGCCATTGAGGCTGTGAAAGAGGCAAGAGCCCAGGGGGATTTGAGCGAAAATTTTGAATATTATGCGGCAAAGAAGGACAAAAATAAAAATGAGAGCAGAATCCGCTATCTGGAACGCATGTTAAGACAGGCTGTCATTGTGTCAGAAGACTCCAAAGCAGATGAAGCCGGTATGAATAACGTAGTCGAGGTATATTTTGAAGAAGAGGACGAGACAGAGACCTACAAGCTGGTGACCTCTATCCGGGGAAATTCTCTGGAGAATAAAATCAGCATAGAGTCTCCGCTGGGAAAGGCTATTCTGGGACATAAAGAAGGCGATAGAATCTGGGTAAAAATCAGCGACTCCGCAGGCTATTACATTGTCATTCGTCATATCCGAAAAAATACAGATGACGCAGAAGACGCCATTAAAAGTTTCTGATATTTTACATAGATTTAACATAAATCCTTAAAAGATTTTACATAGGCTGCTTATAATGAGAAAAACTAAAGAAATATACCGTACAGAAGGAGAAAATTATGGATTTTTTTAGCATTTTAAGTATGATAGGAGGTCTTGCCCTTTTCTTATATGGGATGCATGTTATGGGAGATGGTCTGGCAAAGGTTTCCGGTGGAAAGATGGAGAAGATTCTGGAAAGCCTTACCTCCAATCCTTTAAAAGCAGTAGGGCTGGGTGCCCTGGTAACGGCAGTGATACAGTCTTCCTCTGCCACCACAGTTATGGTAGTGGGGTTTGTAAACTCCGGCATTATGAAACTTTCCCAGGCAGTAGGCGTCATTATGGGAGCCAATATCGGAACCACGGTGACTTCCTGGATTCTCAGCCTTTCCGGTATTGAGAGCGATAATTTTTTTGTTCAGTTGTTTAAGCCTGCATCTTTTTCGCCGGTTCTGGCCATGATAGGTGTAGCTTTCTTATTGTTTGCCAAAAGTGAGCGGAAGAAAGATTTGGGAACCATTTTTCTGGGATTTGCCGTGCTGATGTACGGTATGGACAGCATGAGCGCAGCAGTGAAACCTCTGGCAGACGTACCAGAATTCACGGGAATTCTGACCGCATTCAGCAATCCTCTGCTGGGTATGCTGGCCGGCGCCCTTTTGACGGCTGTGATTCAAAGTTCTTCTGCGTCCGTGGGGATTCTGCAGGCCCTCTGTGTCACAGGGGCTGTCAGCTACGGAGCAGCCATTCCCATTATTTTGGGACAGAACATCGGTACCTGTGTGACGGCTTTGTTGTCTGCCATTGGCGCAAAGAAAAACGCAAAGCGCGCCGCTATGGTACATCTGTATTTCAATATCATTGGCACAACGGTATTTCTGGTGATATTCTACGGTCTGAATCTGGTTTTTAAGTTCAGCTTTTTGGACCATGCAGCCAATGCAGCAGGCATTGCCGTTGCCCACAGTGCTTTTAATGTTTTTGCTACCGCTGTGCTTCTGCCATTTTCCAAAGGTCTGGAAAAACTGGCCTGTCTTACCATCCGCGATGAAAAAGAAGAAACCGCACAGTCAGATGGTGCTCAGCTTTTAGACATTCGTTTTCTGGAGCAGCCAGCTTTTGCCATGGAACAGAGCCGCAACGTGGCAAAGCGTATGGCGGATACATCTAAGAATGCGCTTTTTACAGCCTTTTCCCTATTTAGGGAGTACAATCCCGAACAGGAAAAAGCAGTGACAGAAGAAGAAAAACGGGTGGATGCGTATGAGGATGCGCTGGGAAGTTATCTGGTGAAGCTGGGGCAGAAGGATTTGACGCAGCAGGACAGCAGAGATTTATCCATCATTCTGCACTGCATTGGAGATTTTGAGAGAATTTCTGACCATGCGGTAAATATTATGGAATCCGCCAGAGAACTCCATGAAAAAGGAATACACTTTTCTAAGAAGGCTCTGGAAGAACTGAAAGTTATCAGCAGGGCAGTGGCAGATATTGTAAATACTTCCTACCAGGTTTTTGAAGAAAAAGACAGAGAGCTGGCAAAGCAGGTAGAGCCTCTGGAAGAAATCATAGATGAACTGAACATGGAACTGAAAAACCGCCATGTGCGCAGACTGCGGGAAGGTACTTGTACCATTGAGCAGGGTTTTATACTGTCGGATGTGCTGACCAGCCTGGAGCGGATTGCAGACCATTGCTCCAACATTGCAGTGTGCGTTTCTCAGGTGGCAGAGGACAGCTTTGATACCCACAGTTACTTAAATGCCATGAAAAAAGAAGAAAATGAAGCCTTTCAGCGCAGAATGGAAGAGACAAGGAAGCAGTATTCTCTGCCGTAAGGAGATGCAAACGGGGGATACCAAGAAGGAGTAGGATACAGAGATGATTTATTGTGTGGAGGATGAACGGAATATCAGGGAACTGCTGGTATACACTCTTGGAACCACAGGATTTGAGGCCAGAGGTTTAAGCGATGGAAAAGAACTGAAGAAAGCGCTGAAAGAGGAAGTGCCGGAATTGATTCTGTTAGATATTATGCTGCCGGGAGAAGACGGCTACCGTATTCTGGAGAAGCTGAAGCAGAGCCCGGAGACCAGTGAAATTCCTATTATTATGGTAACGGCAAAAGAAGCGGAATACGACAAAGTACGTGGACTGGACGGCGGTGCAGACGATTATATTACAAAGCCTTTTGGTATGATGGAATTTATTGCAAGGGTGAAAGCGGTGCTGCGCAGAACCAAAAAACATTCTCAGAAACAGGAATATCGTTTTAAGGGGTTGAAGGTCCATGTGGAGCGCCATCAGGTTTTTGATAATGAACGGGCAGTGGAACTGACTTTAAAGGAATTTGAACTGCTCCGTTACCTGATGGAGAACCAGGGGCTGGTAGTCAGCCGGGACCAGATTCTGGAGCGTATCTGGGGATATGAATTTGCAGGTGAAACCAGAACCGTAGACGTACATATCCGGACATTGCGGCAGAAGCTGGGAGAATCCGGTTATCTCATAGAAACTGTCCGGGGTGTGGGGTATCGCATAGGAGACAGGCAATGAAGCAGAGAATCATGAATAATATAGGGTTTCTGGTGGCTCTGAGCATGCTTCTGACTTTTACCGCAGCCAGTGTTATTATGTATGAAAAATACAACAGTTATATGAGGCAGGATGTAAAAAATGAGGTAGAGTATATCCGATATGCCATAGAGAAGATAGGAGAGGAGTATCTCACGGAAGAGACCGGAAATCTGACAACCAGTCGGATTACCCTCACGGCGCCGGACGGAACCGTTCTGTATGATTCTGAGCAGTACGCTGACCAGGAGGAAAATCGTACCGGCAGTCCCGGATTTGAAAAGGTACAGGAAGATGGAACCGGAGAAGTCATGCGCTATTCAGAGTCCCTTTCCCAGCAGACCTACTACTATGCCGTTAAGCTGAACAGCGGGAATATTCTGGGGGTGGCGAAGACTACAGAAAGCGTTTTTCATACCATGTTTTCCAGCTTTGCCCTGATGGGAATTCTTTTGCTGGCAATTTTGGCGCTTGGCTTCTGTCTTATGGAGAGGCAGACCAAGAAACTCATAGAGCCTATCAATCAGTTGGATTTGGAACATCCTCTGGAACATGTGGAATACGAAGAACTGCGTCCTCTTTTAAACCGTGTGGACCAGCAGAACCGGCAGATTGCCCAGCAGGTGGAAGAACTGCGGCAGGCGGAAACCGTACGCCGGGAATTTTCTGCAAATGTGTCCCATGAACTGAAAACCCCTCTGATGTCCATTTCAGGATATGCGGAACTGATGAAAAATGAGATGGTGCGTCCCCAGGATGTGCCGGAATTTGCAGGCAGGATTTATGACGAGGCCAGCCGCCTGACCAGTCTGGTGCAGGATATTATTGAGATTTCCAAGCTGGATGAAAAGAGCGGGGAAATGCCCTTTGAAACCGTGGATTTGTATGAAGTGGTGCAGGATATCTGTCAGAACCTCATGTTGCCGTCTAAGCGGAAACAGGTCACCATTTTTACAGAGGGAAAGAGTGCAGAGATATATGGAGTACGCCACATTTTATACGAGATGTTGTATAATCTTGTGGATAACGCCATTAAATATAACAAAGAAGGTGGATATGTAAAGGTTCTTCTGGCAAAAGAGAAGGAACATGTGATTTTCACGGTAGAAGACAATGGAATCGGAATTGCCAAAGAAGAGCAGGAGCGTATTTTTGAACGGTTTTACAGGGTGGATAAAAGCCATTCCCGCCAGACCGGAGGCACCGGGCTGGGACTTGCCATTGTAAAGCACGGTGCAATGCTCCATCACGCGGAAATTCTTCTGAGCAGCGAGCCGGGAAAAGGAACGAAAATCCAGGTACAGTTTTAAGAAAATACAGAAAAACAGCAAACAAAAAAGGCTATCGTTTTACATGCACTTCAAGCGATAGCCTTTTTTGCTGCAAAATTTTAATACCGTTTCCAGGTATCTCTTACAAATAACAAAAGCATGGGGAACAATTCCAGACGTCCCGCAAGCATATCAAAGGTCAGCACCAGCTTGGCGCCGTTAGAAAACAGACCGAAGTTCTGGGTCGGTCCCACCAGTTCCAGTCCGGGGCCGATATTATTCAGTGCAGAGGCCACGGCTGTGAAGTTGGTAATCATATCGAAATTATCGAATCCCACCAAAAGTACAGAAAAAGAAAATACCAGTACATAGGCAATGAGGAATACATTGGTAGCACGTACAACTTCATGTTCCAGGGTATGACCGTCCATTTTCAGTTTCCGCACACTGCGGGGATGAAGCAGGGTGTGCAGTTCCTTTTTGATGGTTTTAATCAAAATCACGAAACGGGACACCTTAATACCGCCTCCGGTGCTTCCCGCACAGGCGCCTACAAACATTAGCAGTACCAGAATGGTTCTGGACGCTTCCGGCCAGTTGTTAAAGTCCGTAGTGGCATATCCGGTGGTGGTAATAATGGAACCTACCTGGAAAGCCGCATGGCGCAGAGCGTCTCCGAAGGTGTCATAGATATTCCGAATATTAAAGGTAATAAAGGCTGTAGTTACCAGAATAATACCGAGATAACACCGGACTTCTTCCATCTTAAAGGACTGACGGAATTTTCTGCACAAAATTAGGAAGTAGGCGTTAAAGTTAATTCCAAATAAAATCATGAAAACTGTGACTACCACTTGCAGGTAAGGGGAGTAGCCGGCAATGCTGTCATTTTTAATACCGAAGCCGCCCGTACCGGCTGTGCCAAAGGTGATTGTCAGCGTATCAAACAAAGGCATGCCGCCCAGAAGCAGAAAAAGAATCTCCAGGATAGTCATAAAAATGTAAATAAAGTAAAGGACTTTTGCTGTGGACTGTACCGTGGGCATGAGTTTGCCTACAGAAGGCCCGGGGCTTTCTGCTTTCATCAGGTTCATATGGGAACCGCTGCCATGGGTGTGCATGAAAGAAAGCAGGAACACCAATACCCCCATACCGCCAATCCAGTGGGTAAAACTTCTCCACATCAGCATACACTTCGGCACAATTTCCACGTCTGTGAGAATACTGGCTCCGGTGGTGGTAAAGCCGGATACTGTCTCAAAAAGAGCGTCCACCGGGTTTGTCATAACGCCTCCTATGAGAAAAGGAATTCCGCCCATAAGGCTCATGACAATCCAGCTCAGGGCAACGGTTACAAATCCCTCTTTTACATAAAAAACAGAGTTTTTTGGACTTTTTCTGGTAAGCACAGCGCCAATGAGCACGCACAAGAGGGCTGTAAAGAAGAAGGCCCAGCCGCTTTCTTCCTGGTAAATAATGGCAGTGACACAGGGCAGCATCATAAAAGCTGCCTCAAAGTACAGGACTTTGCCAATAATAAATTTAACAATTGCGTAATTCATTCCTCTGCCCTCTACTTTTTCAAAATATCTTTCAAATCGTTTAAGCCTTCTATCGTGGTTACCACAATGACGGTATCGCCCACCTGGATTTTATCCTGTCCTTTGGGAATCAGGATGTTGCCGTTGTGGTTGATACAGGCAATGAGAAGGTTGTCTTTGAGGTTCAGCTGGCTTAAGGGGACATCCGTAATACTGGAGGACTCTTTTACTGCAAACTCCAGAGCTTCCGCATGTCCGTCCAGAATGTGGTACAGCGTTTCTACGTTGTTGCTGCTGATGGAATTTTCCATAGCCCGGACATAGCGCAGAATATAGTCTGCTGTAATATTTTTGGGATAAATCACACTTCCCAGATCCAGTTCCTCCACAATATCGTCAAAGGCAATGCGGGTGACCTTGGTAATCAGCTTGGCATTGGAGTTTTTCTTGGCAAACAGAGACAGCAGAATGTTTTCCTCATCCATATTAGTAAGGGTCACAAAGGCCTCTGTCTGGGCCAGTCCCTCCTCAAGCAGCAGCTTTTTATCTGTACCGTCACCGCAGATGATGGTAGTTTCCGGCAGAAGCTGGCTTAATTCCTCGCAGCGGGCAATTTTGGATTCTACAATCCGTACATCGACTTTTAATTCCGACAGCAGAGTAGCGAGATAATAGCCAAGAGTACCGCCGCCTACAATCAGAGCGTTTTTTACCTGCTGGGTATGCACGCCGATTTTTTTGAAAAAGGCAGCCGAATTTTTTACAGAGGCCACAATAGAAATGCGGTCGCCGTTTTGCAGTACAAAGTTACCGGAAGGAATAAACACTTCATTCCCTCTTTCTACACCGCAGACCAGAATATTGCACCGGAGTTTGTCTACCATTTGCATAATAGACAAGCCGTCCAGACGAAATTCGGGCAGCAGCTTAAATTTCAAAAGCTCCACTCTTCCTTTGGCAAAGGTGTCCAGCTTAATAGCAGAAGGAAAGCGCAGAAGACGGAACATTTCCATGGCTGCGGAATATTCCGGATTGATAATCATGGAAATTCCAAGGCTTTTTCTGATAAAGTTCCTTTCTTTATTGTAAATCGGATTACGCACACGGGCAATGGTGTGGCATTTGCTCACCTTTTTGGCAATGACACAGCACAACAGGTTTAATTCATCCGAGCCGGTAACGGCAATCAGCATGTCCGCCTCCTCAATGCCGGCTTCTGACAAAACGTTGACACTGGAGCCGTTTCCAGCCAGTCCCATGACGTCAATGGTTTCGGAAAGCTGCTGGATTTTCAGCGGATTTGTGTCAACCACGACCAGGTCGTGTTGTTCGTAACTGAGCTGTGCTGCAAGGGTACATCCTATCTTGCCGCAGCCCACAATTATAATCTTCATAAGAACCTCCATAAGCATTAAAAATGTGTAAATATAATAAGAAAAAGATAAAGATTATATAAAGTTCAAGGCTAATTATAACACTCCCTGTTTTATTTGCAATGAAAGAATCTGTTTTTCATTCTTTTCATTAAAAATTGACAAGAAGAAGAGATTTTGGTATATCTAAAACATACAGAATGAAGGAAAAGGACGGGATGAATATGAGTAAGAAAAAACAGGGGACAACCAGCTGTGAATACTGCAGCAATTACATATATGATGAGGAATTTGGCTATTATATCTGTGATGTAAATCTGGATGAAGACGAAATGAGCCGTTTCCTTTCCGACAGTTTCTACCACTGTCCCTATTTTCAGATGAACGATGAGTATAAAATTGTGAGAAAGCAGATGTAGATTGCATAATGGAAACTTTCCATATATAATAAGTACATCTATTTATCAAGTTAAAGAGAAAAAGTAAAGAAGGGCGGTAAAACCATGGATATCAGAAGTGAAGTGAAAAAAATGAAAGAGGACAGCCCAAAGATGGCAGCGCTTTCTTTGGAGACCAGAAATCAGGCGCTGTTGGCAGTGGCAGAGGCGCTGCAGCAGCAGAAAGAAAAAATCTTTGAAGCCAATCAGAAAGACCTGGAAGCGGCAGCAGAGTCCGGCCTGCCCCAGTCTGTACAGAAACGGCTGAAATTTGATGCGCATAAACTGGCTGATGTTATCAGCGGAATCAAAGAACTGGTAAAACTTCCGGATCCTTTATCCCAGGTGCAGCTTTCCAGACAATTAGACGACCATCTGAACTTGTACCGGGTGACCTGCCCCATTGGAGTGATTGGCATTATTTTTGAGGCAAGACCGGATGCTCTGGTGCAGATCTCCTCTCTTTGTATCAAGAGCGGCAATTGCGCAGTTTTAAAAGGAGGTCGTGAGACCGCAGCCACCAATAAAGTTCTTTTTGGAATCATTTATCAGACAGTTACAGACTGCGGCCTGCCATCTGGCTGCCTTTTGCAGGCAGAGCAGCACAATGAAATTGATGAACTGCTTTCCTGCCATGACTGTGTGGATTTGCTGATTCCCAGAGGTTCCAACCAGTTTGTACAGTATATTATGAACCACACCAAGATTCCCGTTATGGGACATGCAGACGGCGTGTGTCATACTTATGTAGATGAGGACTATGATATGGAAAAAGCGCTGCCGGTTCTCGTAGACGCCAAGACCCAGTACACAGCGGCCTGCAATGCTACGGAAACCCTGCTGGTACACCGGAGGATTGCAGAAGAATTTCTTCCCAAAGCAGAAGCGGCTTTAAGAGCGGCGGGAGTGAGCCTGCGGGGAACTTTGGAAGCAAGTCAGTATATAGACTGCGAAATCATGGAGGAAGCAGAATTTCACACGGAATATCTGGACATGGTACTGTCTGTAAAACTGGTAGACAGCCTGGAGGAAGCCGTTCGCCATATCAATACTTACGGCTCCCATCACACAGACTGTATTCTTACGGAAAATCCGGAGCACGCAGAAACGTTTATGCAGCTTGTGGATTCCGCAGGCGTGTATCAGAACTGTTCCACCAGATTTGCCGACGGTTTCCGTTATGGCTTTGGAGCAGAGGTGGGGATCAGTACCGGAAAAATTCATGCCAGAGGCCCGGTGGGGCTGGAAGGCCTGGTTACTTATAAATACAAGCTGTATGGACAGGGACAGATTGTGGCGGACTATGCAGAGGGCAGAAAGTCCTTTCACTTTCAGGAACTGGATAGAGGATAAGAACAGATGAAAAAGGTTATATGCATTTTAAAGAGTCTGCTTCCTATGCTTCTCTGGCTGGGAATGCAGAGCGTCGTCAGCATCCTGTTTCTTTTGACAGGGGTTTTGACTGGAAAAGGGCCTTTATGGGCAACAGGGGGAGAACTGCCCTACGTCATTTCCGTGCTGGCGAATGGCGTTACTTTTCTCCTGGGATATCTGTGGCTGCAGAAAAAGAAGAAAGAAACCAGCGGGCAGGAGAGAAGGTTTTCCCTGGGCGCAGCAGTAAAACTTCTGGCTGTGGGTGTGATTTTTCAGATGATTGTCAGTCTGCTGCTGGCCGGTATGCAAGTGGTGTTTCCAAAAGCAATGGAATCTTATGCGCAGGTGCTGGAAAATCTGGGGGTGTTTGCACCGTCTGTCTTTTCTGTGCTGTATACGGTGGTGTTTGCTCCTTTGACAGAGGAAATGGTCTTTCGCGGCGTAACCCTGCGGATTTTACAAGAGGAACTGCCCTTTGCAGCAGCCAATGTGCTGCAGGCCGTTCTTTTTGCTCTGATGCATGGGAATCTTGTGCAGTCCTCTTATGCTTTTCTGGCAGGTCTGCTGTTGGGAACTGTTGTGAAAAGATACGGAAAACTCAGTGCAGCCATATGGTGTCATTTTGCAGTCAATGCTTCCGGTTTATTTCTGGGAGACATCAGCGTACCTGGAATCTTTCTTTTGCTGGGAATCAGTTTCGGAGTTCTCTTGGTATTTGTCATAATAGATAAAAAAATGGAGAAAACAAATGAAAAATATAGAGTATGACGTAAAAATAAAAACTGGAGTTGGGAAAGTGGCAAAAATAATGTTGATAATACAAAAATAGTGCAGGATAATACAAAGTTATTTGTGCAAAATTATGATATTATAAGTGCATAAGAAAGAACGTATATAATGTAAGGAGGAATTTTCATGAAAAAGAAAGTTTTGAGTGCAGTTCTTTGTGCAATGATGGTAGCTTCTCTGGCAGCCTGCGGAGGCGGCGGAGATAAAGAAACATCCGGCGGCGCCGACAGCGGCAAGGACGGGGGAAAAGAACTGGTTTACTGGTCCATGTGGAGTGAAGAGGAGCCGCAGGCAAAAGTGATTCAGGAAGCTGTGGACAAGTACACAGAAGACACAGGAGTTAAGGTAGACGTACAGTTTAAAGGACGTAACGGACAGCGTGAAGGTTTACAGCCTGCATTGGATGCTAAGCAGACCATCGACTTGTTTGACGAGGATGTAAACCGTGTAAACGGTTCCTGGGGAAGCTATCTGATGGATTTGGAAGAGCTGGCAAAAGATTATGAGGCAGAGCATGGAAATGAAACACTGTTTGCTATTGCCCGTAATGCAGCAGGCGGAACATTAAAATCCATTCCGTATCAGCCCTCTATTTTCGGTTTCTTCTATAACCAGACTTTATTTGATAAAGCAGGCATTGCAGCAGCGCCGACTACATGGGAAGAATTTGATGCAGCCTGTGCGAAATTAAAAGAAGCGGGAATTACACCAATCACAGGTGATACCACTTATATGACTTCCTTTATGGGATATCATCTGGGACGTTATCTGGGACAGGATGGCGTAAAAGCCTTAGTGAATGACCCGGCTATTCAGGAAAAAATTGACGCAGGCGAAGTGGAAGATGTAAACTGGGATGACCCAAGAGTTGCTCAGGCAGCAAAAGACATTGAAGACTTTGCTAAGAAAGGGTACTTCTCCGAAAATATTGCGTCTAACGTATATCCGGCAGGACAGAATCAGGAATTTGCCCCTGGAGAAGCAGCAATTATTATCTGCGGATCCTGGCTGCCAAACGAAATCAAAGCGTCTGTAGCAGAAGATTTGACATGGGGATACTTCAACTACCCATCTGTAAAAGACGGAACAGATGACAATACGGCAAACAACATTGCCAATCAGGTATTTGCCATTAACAAAGAATCCAAGATGGCAGAAGAGGCTATGGAGCTGATTACTTATATCACAACCGGGGAATTTGATAAGAAGATGACAGAGCAGTCTCTTTCCATTCCGGCTGACAAAGCAAACTCTGATGCATGGCCAACAGAACTTGAGGCGGTAAAACCTGGGTTTGAAGCAACAGCTACATACTATGACTGGGCTGTTGGCGCTGAAAACAATGGCGACCTGACACCTGTATTAAACGAAAACACAGTAAAACTTATGGCTGGCGACATGTCTGCTGATGAATTTGTAAAATCCTGTAAATCAGCAGCAGGAGAATAAGAAGTATAAAAGATATGGTGGCATGAGCGTACAGCGCGCTGCCACCATATTTCTTTTTGAATATTAAGGAGATACCCGCATGAAAAAAAATAAAGGAATGATTATCGGTTTTCTTGCCCCGGCAGTTCTGATTTTCCTGGCTGTATTCTTATATCCCATTGTCAGAACCGTTATTATGAGTTTTTTTAAGATTTCTTCTGTGACAGACAGTGTGGATTTGTGGAAATTCGTGGGAATAGAAAACTACCAGAAATTATTTGCAACTGATATTTTCAGAACCTCCATGATGAATATTGGAAAAATATGGCTTTTAGGCGGTATCATTGTTATGACAGTTTCCCTGCTGTTTGCCGTTATTTTAACCAGCGGAATCCGGGGAAAGAAAATCTTCCGCGCCATTATTTATCTGCCCAATATTGTAAGTGCTGTGGCTCTGGCTACCATGTGGCTGCAGTATGTATACAGCCCTAAGTTTGGTCTTCTTAAGAACGTTCTGGATAAACTGGGACTTCACGAACTGGCAAAAACCCAGTGGACGGCTCCGGACCATGTATTCTGGGCTCTGCTGTTTGCTTACTGCTTTGGTATGATTGGTTATCACATGCTTATCTGGATGAGCGGTATTGAGCGAATCAGCCCGGACTTTTATGAAGCGGCAACTTTGGACGGAGCAAACAAAATCAATCAGTTTCGTTATATGACACTGCCATTGTTAAAAGGTGTCTTTAAGACAAATATTACTATGTGGTCTGTAAGCACAGCAGGTTTCTTTGTATGGTCACAGCTGTTCTCTTCTGTTACAGCCAATAAAGCCACCATTGTTCCAGTACAGTATATGTATTCTCAGATTTTTGGCGCTGGAAATGCGGTGACAGAGCGTAATGCAGGATATGGTGCGGCCATTGGTATTATTCTTTGTATCTGTGTTGTTTTAATCTTTACCATCTGCAACGCACTGGTAAAAGATGATGATTTGGAATTTTAGAAGGGAGGACAGGTTCATGGCGAAAGAAAAGAAAATAGTCAAAGATAAAATTAACTGGAAAAAAGAACTGAAACTTGCTCCCGGATATATTATTATTCTTTTGTGGGTAGCGTTTACGCTCATGCTTCTGGGCTGGATTCTGGCTGCAAGTTTGTCCACCACAACGGATATTTTTGCGGGAAAAGCACTGAAGTTCCCTACGGGGCTGCATTTTGAAAATTATGCAAAGGCATGGGGCTCCGGCGGCGTAGCCACCTTCTTTATGAACTCCCTGCTGTATTCGGTAATATCCTGTACATTGCTGATTCTTATCTGCGCACCGGCTGCTTATGTGCTGGCAAGATTTACCTTTATAGGGAATAAGATTATTCAGACCGGTTTCGTGTCTGCTATGGGTGTTCCCATTACCATGATTGTGCTGCCGCTTTTCTGTCTGGTAGCAAATATGGGAATTTTAAACAACGTAGTGGCAAGTAAGGCAACGCTGATTTTCCTGTATATCGGAATTAACATTCCCTATACAACCATTTTCCTGCTTACCTTTTTTGCCAACTTATCCAGAACTTACGAAGAGGCTGCAGCCATTGACGGCTGTCCTCCGGTGAAGACTTTCTGGAAAATTATGTTCCCGATGGCTCAGTCTGGAATTGTTACAGTTACGATTTTTAACTTTATCAATATCTGGAACGAGTACTTCCTGTCTCTGATTTTTGCAAACAGTGATGAACTCCGTCCGGTAGCGGTAGGTCTTTATGGCATGCTGCAGTCTATGCAATATACAGGAAACTGGGCCGGTATGTTTGCAGCCGTTGTCATTGTATTCCTGCCAACCTTTATTCTCTATATTTTCCTGTCAGAGAAGATTATTGGCGGTGTTACCGGAGGTATCAAAGGCTGATATCGGTTTTGTATCGGGAATCAATCGAAGATGAAAGAGGATGTTGTTGCAAACAGCATTCTCTTTTTTTGCGAAAAAAATAATTGACAACTTTATTTGTCATTTGCTATAATAATGACAAATAAAGTTGTCAATATGACAAGAAAATAAGTCAAGGAGGCAGTGCGTATGCCGCTATATAACCGTCTGAAAGAATACCGGGCAAGGCTTGGCATTAATCAGCAGGAACTGGGAAAACGGGTAGGTGCTTCACGGCAGACGATCAGTCTGATAGAGAGGGGCGATTATTCGCCTTCCGTAACCCTTGCTCTGCGGATTGCAAAGGAATGCTCCGTAACGGTGGAAGAAATATTTCAGTATGAGGAGGATGAGAACGATGAACAGGAATAAGAAGAAAAAGGAAACCGATAGGAAGACAGCCTTGATACAAATGGTGATTATGCTTTCGTGCGGCGGTTTTATAGGAGGGGCGGGAACGGTGTTCTTTCTTTTCTATGGAGAATCTGTGAGCCAGGTGCTGAATCGGATTTCCGATTCTGTGGGAAACTATGCGCCCTGGATTTTGATAGTTCTTTGCACTTTGCTATGCGTGGCAGCACCTGTTGGTGTGGGAACTGTGAGGTACAAATTTAAACGCTGGAATCAGGATGATGAAGAAGAAACAGAAGCATTAGAGAAATATGTAGGGCGAGTTCAGAACTTTCTTTCGGTGTTTATCATTTTTGTCATGTGTATGGGAGGACCCTGCATGGCAGCACATGATGGGATGTCTACCATATCTGTTCTCTTTTTCGTAGCTACTACGTTCTGGACTCTGTTCTGGGTGAGCAGGGTCGTGTATTACCAGAAGCAGATGAACCCGGAGAAAAAAGGAAATATCCTAAGCTGGAATTTTGACAAAGAATGGCTGGCCAGTTGTGACGAAAGAGAACAGCTCAGAAGTTTTCGGGCGGGATATTATGCTTATTATTACAATCAGTTTATTAACCTGATTATTTTTGTTATACTTCTGTGCGCAGCCAATGTCTATGAGATGAGCAATCTTCCTTTTGTGATACTGGGCGTCGTCTGGTCTGCACAGACATTGATATACTGGTATGAGTATGAGAAGAAAAGGTGAGAGGAGCATGAGATTATGGGACTTACAGTAGAGAATCTGACAAAGCGGTTTGGAGAAAAAACAGCGATTCATCATCTGAATTTTGTCATGGAGGAGCCGGGAGTATTTGGACTGCTGGGAACCAATGGTGCAGGGAAAACCACAACCATACGCAGCATTCTGGGTATTATGCAGCCGGATGAAGGAAAGGCACTCTGGAATGGAAAGAAAATTACCAGGGATACCCTGGCTTTCGGATATCTGCCGGAAGAAAGAGGCATTTATATGAAAGCAAAGGTTCTGGAACAGTTGATTTATTTTGGCATGCTCAGAGGCATGAAGAAAGCAGAGGCGAAACAATCGGCGCAGGAGCTTATGGAACAGCTTCAGGTGACAGAGTACCAGAACATGCAGGCAGAAAAGCTGTCAAAGGGAAATCAGCAGAAGATTCAGCTGATTGCAGCTATTATACACAGACCGCAGTTGATTTTTCTGGATGAACCTTTTTCCGGTCTGGATCCGGTAAATGCCGTAGTGCTGCGGAATCTGGTAAAAAAGCTGGTAAAGGAAGGCAAATATATCATACTTAGTACCCATCAAATGGAAACGGTGGAGGAATACTGTAAAAATCTTGTGATTCTGGACAGAGGGAAAACTCTTTTAAGCGGCACTCTGAAAGATATCAAAAGGGCGTATGGACGAAGCAATCTGATTGTTTCTGCGGAAAAGGATGTCAGGGATATTGCAAGGCAGGAAGGTCTGGAGGTTTTCGAGGAAAGAGCCGCGGAGACAGAGTATAAGATTCAGAGCGAGGAGATGGCCTGCCGTTTTTTGAAACATATGCTGGCAGAAGAAATTTACCCTTTGAAATTTCAGATTATGGAACCATCCTTACAGGAAATTTTTGTGAAAAAGGCAGGTGAGAGCAGATGAAACAAATGCTGATTGTGTTTGTCTATACCTTAAAAGAAGGAATCCGCAAAAAAGCGTTTTGGATTTCAACCATTATCATTATGGCAGCCGTGCTGCTGTTGTGCGCCGTTCCCAGAGTCTTTACAGCATTTACAGGAGAAAAGTCCACGGAAAAAGCAGACCATGAGAAAAAAGGTACCTGTTATCTTCTGGATGAAGTGGGGATTTTTCAGCAAAATCTTGAAATGTTTCAGGAACTGTATCCGGAACTTGATTTCCAGATTGCAGAGAACGAAAATCTGGAAACCTTGAAACAGGAAATTAAGGAGAAAGAAGACGATTCTCTTATTTATATTGAAAAGACAGACGGACAGCCAGTGGTACATGTGGTCAATGCAAATTTTATGAAAGGAATCAGTGCGAAAAATACAGCAGCTGTCTGTGACCAAATTATGCAGTCCCAGTCCCTCCGCGAGTTGGGCGTGGGAGAGCAGCAGATAAAAGTCATACAGACGCCCCTGTCCTATACGGAAGAATATGCAGGAGAGATGGATATAACAGGCTATATTCTCGGTGTTTTTATGACTATTGTTATGTTCTTTGCGGTTTATTATTATGGAAATGGGGTGGCTATGTCCGTAGCTGCCGAAAAAACCTCCAGAGTTATGGAAACACTGATTGTCTCAGCAAAACCTTCCAGGATTTTAGCAGGAAAATGTCTGGGCATGGGTGTTGTGGGGCTTTTGCAGCTGGGAGGCCTCCTGGTCTTTGGCGGATTGTGTTATAAATATCTGTTGCCCAACGATGTACAGCTGGGTGGAATTCAGCTTTCCGGAATTTCTGTTTCTGCAGGTACGGTAATTTTGCTGCTTGTGTACTTTATACTGGGCTATGCGCTGTATGCAGTGCTGAATTCCGTATGTGGTGCAGCAGTCAGCAGAATTGAAGACTTAAATGCAGCCCTGCTTCCGGTTTCCATTGTTGCAATCCTTGGTTTTTACTTAGGATATTTTACTTCCATTGCAGGAGGAGGCAGCAGTACCTTAACAGCTCTGGCCCTGTACCTGCCCATATCCTCTCCTTTTGCAGTACCTTTTAAACTGTTGACAGGAGAAATCGAGCCGGTACAAATCGGTGTTTCCCTTGCCGTTTTGGCTGTTACAATTGTAGTGGCTGCAGCCATAGCTTCAAAGATATACAGTATTTCTGTAATGCATTATGGAAAACCATTGAAATTAAAAGATATGAAAAAAATGAAATAAGAAAGAAAAAGGCTATCAGGTAATATCGTTTTTTTACCTTCAAATCTTAAAATAAGAATCTCCCATAGAAATCAGTGTTTTAAATATCTGATATTCTTTGGGAGACTTTTATTTTTCTTTTTCTCTGTTTTTTCTTCAAACAATTCGATAAAATAAATAATATGTGGAAAATATACATCCGACTATAGTGAGGATACGAAAAATAGGGAAAATAATATAATGTTCATAAAAAACTAGATAAAAAATATGGCACAATATATAATTAATTCATGAGAGGAGGGGTGGAAATCATACTTTTTTCAATAATAAGGGTACAAATAAAGCGAAATCCGGGAAGAAGTATTTTAACCGTATGTATAGCCATGTGCTTACTCTTGTTTGTGGGAGCTTACTGGGAAAACGTAATACGAACGGAAAACGCTCTCCACACACTTTCAGACAGTATTCCGGTTGGAGGGAGTATCACCGATATCAGTGGGGGAAAGCAGACCGCTCTGGAAATTTCAACAACAACAGCAGATAAAATTCTGGAATCCGGGTATGTGAAAAATGTAATTTATACCGGACAGGCAGCCGGAAATTTGGAAGAATATAACCGGGTAGAAAACCCCAAAGTATTTGATACCACCATTGTGGGAAGCAACAGTTGCGATGCTTTTTCTGCTCTTACAGAAGAAACGATTTCGTTTTTTGAAAAGGGAGAGGAAAATTTTTTATCTACAGACAAACCGTTGTGCGTAGTAAGCGAACAGTATGCAAGAGAACATCAAATCAAGGAGGGGGAGACCCTGCAATTTCCTTTATACGCCATAGAGTATAAACAGGGAAGCAGCAGTGTTCAATACAGGGAAACGGGAATGGCGGAACTTACGGTCATAGGAACCGTACCAGAACGTTATTTAGGCGACACTGTGATGGATATTTTAGTTCCGGTACAATGGCTGAGAGCTTATATTGAGGAAGCAGACCTTCGTTTTTCCTATAGTTCCATGAATTTTCAGGTGAAAAATCCCATGAAGCTGAATGCATTTAAGAAAGCAATGGAAAATATGGGATTGCAGGAAAAAAGTCAGGAAGCAATGGAGGAGGTTTATGGAGGAACTTTAATTCTGGATGATACAATTTTTATAGAGAATGCGGAAAAATTGCAGGGGAATTTGCAGACTTTGAGAAAATTTCAGATTCCATTTCTTTTACTGGTGGGGATTTTGGTTATCACGGTCACCTTTTTAATTATGAGAAGCAGAAGGCTTGAACTTGCAATCGCCTCCTCTTTGGGGCAGAAAAGCAGTAGGGTGGCCTTGCAGTTATTCTTGGAAATCGGATTGCTGAATCTTTTGGGAAATGCGTTGGGAATGGTTCTATTAATGTTTATTACCCAGATTTCCATAAAGGATTTATTGGAATTATTTGTTCTGTTGGTTTTGGAGGGAACTGCTGGGATTGTAATTGCCTTAAAACTCCTGTTCCGGTTCGATATTATGGCTATGCTGACAAAAGTAGATTGAGGCTTTTTTAGAAGGGAGAGAGCATATGGAGACTCTTACAGCACAGAATTTAGAATATACTTATCAGGGGAAATATCAGAAGGTGACAGCTCTTAGCGATGTTACATGCCATTTTGAAAAAGGGAAATTTTATGCCCTGATAGGCCGTTCGGGTAGCGGAAAAACCACTCTTTTGTCTCTTCTGGCAGGGCTTGGAACCCCTACCAAGGGAGAAATATTAGCAGATGGGGTTCCTTTAAAGAAAAAGGATTTGGAACGGCACAGGAGAGAAAATGTCTCTATGATTTATCAGTCCTTTCATCTGTTTCCCTGTTTAACCATACTGGAAAATGTGATGTATCCCATGCAGATTATCCATGAAAAAAAGAAAACGGCAAGGTGTAGGGCAGCAGAACTTCTGAAAAGTGTGGGGATTAAAGAGGAATATTATAAAAAACTTCCTGCCATGCTAAGCGGTGGCGAACAGCAGAGAACCGCTATTGCCAGGGCACTGGCCTCTGATGCAAAGTTTCTTCTGGCCGATGAGCCCACAGGAAACTTGGATGTAGAAAACAGCCAAAAGATTATGGATATTTTTCGAAAACTGGTAGAAGAGGATTACTGTATTGTAGTGGTGACTCATGACCGCGAAATTGCGAGGCAGGCGGATGTTGTGTATGAGATAGTTGACGGGAGATTATGTTTTAAGGAGATAAAAAATGTGTGATTTTTCCATATCAAACGCCTTTGGGATTATTGAAAAGAAGTTCTGCAGGAATTTCGGGAGGAAGATATGCTTAACAGTATAAAACAAATTTACAGGACTCCTGTGAAATTAGTATTATTCATTATTGCTATGATAGTTAGTAGTATGATTCTTGTCTTGGGAATAGTGCTTTTACTTTATACAAACGCAGAACTGAATGCCTTAGAAGAATCTTATACAACCATTGGTACGGTGGAACAGAAAAAAAGTTCTACAGAAGTTCATTCTATGTGGGATGCAACAACAGAAACGTACGAATATTTTCAAGTGCCAGTGTACGAAGAAATAATAGAGAAGTCCATATTGGACTTTGCTGGTACAGAGTATATAGAGGAACCGGAACAAAGACCCAGTTATGGCGCTTATTTACCAGAATATTCTTTCTCGTCAGGGGATGAAAGTTCTGCTGCATCTTGGGATTTGCAGTTGATTGTTGAATTTAGCCCGGTAGAAACTTGTGTTCCCAATAAGCCGGTTTTGGTAAAGATTAAAAGGGTATTGTGGGGAGATACCCATGGAAGTGACGGGCTGTGGCTGTGTGACCATAATACCGAGATGCCGGAAACTTTGGAAGCCGGAAAAACATATATTGCTAATTTAATGTCTAAAAATAATTCTCATGAAAAAAATGCGGCGGGAACCAGCGTTGAATGGTATCCTACAAAGATGAATCCTCTTACTACGCAGTGCGACAAATCCGGAGACGCATTGCCGAGTGAGTTAAATGAAAAAGAAGGAGTTTCCTGGGAAGAAGTGACAGAGGATTTCCATGAATCCGGCCGGGGAAAATATTGGTTGAATCTGGCAAAAAGTTATGAAATGTTGAACGATACGGTTTCCGTTTTGCCAACAAACAGTTTGGTTTTGTTGCCTTCTTTTCATTCTAAGAAGTCTATAGTAGTATCAGGGAGGGAAATTTCTAAAGAAGAATTTCAGGCGGGAGAAAGGGTCTGTCTTATTGAGAAAGAATTTGCCGACTTGAACGGACTACAGCCGGGTGACAAAATTTCTTTGCCTTTATATTATGTAGATGCTTATAATTATACCGGAACAGGCGTAGACTATAGTTTATTAAATACCAAAGGAGAAATTTATCCGTTTTTTTCTGCGCATGAATATAAGATTGTGGGAATTTATCAATATCAGGATAGAATGAATCTTTCTTCTTATAACCGGACAGAAATGAAATGGAATCAAATTATTATTCCTTCGGCGTCAGTGAAAGAATCAACGGAAAATAACATCGTAGCGGCAGGCCCCATGGTTCACAGGACAACTTCTTTTCAAATACCAAATGGAACCAGTAAGGACTACATAGAGGCATTTTCTAAAATAGAAAAAAGTAACCTTCTGGAAATTACCTTTGAGGATAATGGGTATGAAAAGATAAAAAAGGAACTTGACGAGAACCGAACGATTGCATTTTTGTTATGTGGTTTTGGAATTCTGTCGGTGGTTCTGGTGGTTTTGCTGCTGTTATACTTTTTTGTAGTAAAACAGAAAAAAAGGATTGCCGTGGAACGAGCCATGGGTGCGGGAAAAGGACAGTGTAGAATGTCCATGGCAGGAGGATTAGCGGCAGTTGTATTATTTGCGGCAATTATAGGAAGTATTTTAGGGGGAAGTCTTATGAATACAGTGCTGCAAAGAGAAAATGCGGAAGAAAAGGAAACTTATTTCAGCACGAAATACAGTGTCAGACAAGATGTTGCAGAAGCACCGGCGGAAGAGTTGGAAAAATCTCTGGTAGAAAGAACGGTGGCAATGTTTGCAGTACCTCCGGTTCTTACTCTTTTTGTGGTGGCCATAGCCATTGGGATTATTAACAGACAATTCCAGACGGAACTTCTTATGTTGTTAGAAGATAGGGAGAGTTCATAGGCAACGAGATTCTATATAATCTATAAATGAGTAAATATCAAATGAGAAAATGCTTGTCTACTCCCTCAGCCTCATAATTCTGCAACCATAAATAATGCTCATGTGCGGTGAAGTAACAACCAAGAATTTGCAAGACAGCAGTTTACGATTCCGTTTTTAACTTTTGGTTAATTTTCTAAATCATCAATTTAACAACGGCTCTATTGTTCCTTAAAGCCTACTCTGCTATCATAAAGGCATAAACACAAGGAGGTTCGCTATGAAAATTAATCAGATTATTCGGGAAAAGCGGAAAGAGTTATCTTTGACACAAGAGCAAATTGCCGAGTTTTTAGGTGTATCCGCACCGGCTGTAAATAAGTGGGAAAAAGGAGTTTCCCATAGTTGAAGATACTACACCAAATATGATGAACCCACGCTTATACATTACAAGCAATCATGGAAATATCTTAAATAATCCCGAAAAAGCTAGTAAAATCAATGATTTTATGTGTTTTCGTTCACATGGAATACTATCCTATATTAATATAATTGTTGATAAATTCACAGTTGTATGATAATATTATTGCGAATATTTGTATGGAGGTATGATATGGCTGTTAGTTATAAGAAATTGCTACACCTTATGATAGAGAAGGACATTACAAATGCTAAACTAATGAAAGAGGCTAATATTTCTGCAAATATAATCAAAAAAATTAAGACTGGAAAGTATATTGCGCTTGATAAAGTGGAAAGTATATGCGAAGCACTTAATGTTACGCCAAACGACATTCTGGAATTTATTCAATCGGAGGGTGAAGAAGATGCCTGATAAAATAATGTCTATATTGGCAGAGGCAACGGGCGGCAAAAGTTATAAAGCTCATAAGTATGGTCTTGACCATGCGGACAGACCGTTCATTGACTACGGTGAAGATTCTATTATTTGGAAGAAAACGGCAGAAACAGATAAGACAAATAGAAAGTATGTGCCTTTAGAAGGGTTAAGTAAAAAATTGTCTGCAAGAGAAGAACAGTTACTTACTTATTTTTTAGACGGTTCTCGCAGAGTTTTTAAAGTTGATGATATAGCATATACAAAATCTGGAGGAAGAAGCGTAATATATCCTGTTGTTGCCGGACAGATAGGTGTAGGATGTTGCAAATGCAGATGGGAAAGCAGGCTTTTCCTGCAACTGCGCGAAAGCTGAATGAGTCACCAGAATTAAAGAGACTTGGAATTGAATTCGCAACAATTATTCCGTATCGTACTGCAAAGAATGCGGAAATTATCTTCTTTATAATTTTGAGGATGAACCCAAAGAACTGTATTATCGAATGAGAATTAATGTTGACCTTTGCGAAGAACTAGGTGTTACAATATATTCATTTCCAATGAAATATCATCCAATTAGCAATCCGGCATATTTTAAGAACAGAGATTATTTAGGGGAACATTGGAATAGAAAATTCATTCGTACGGTGCAGGCAGTTTTGAACTCTACAAAAGGAAAGATAGGAAAAGGCGTTGAATTTTTTGATGAAGCTTTTGGACGTAATTTGGCAAATGAGTGGTGGATAAAATTATGCTCACTTTCTGCTGAAAAGCTAGAGATTGCTAAGTCTATTATTTCTTTAAATAAGTTTAAAGAAGGAGATTATGAATGTACAGATAAAGAAATTCTTGATGTATTGTCATATTATAGCATTACACGAGATATTGCAGAAGGAAATACCTAAGGAGGTGTATATCGGTGTCGGAGAGCCAAAATGTTGAATGGAAAGAATCTTGGCGGGACGAATATCTTAAATGGATTTGCGGTTTTGCAAACGCACAGGGCGGAAAAATTTACATTGGCACAAATGATGATGGTACAGTAATTGGCGTGTAAGATAGCAAAAAGTTGATGGAGGATATACCAAATAAAGTCCGAGATGTTCTAGGTATTATTGTAGATGTTAATTTGCTGACTAAAGATGGCAAAGACTATATTGAAATTTGCGTGAATTCGAATAGTTATCCCGTTAACTACAAGGGTGAATATCATTACCGAAGTGGGAGTACTAAGCAGCAGTTAAAGGGACAGGCGCTAAATCAGTTTCTGTTACAGAAAACGGGAATTACATGGGATAGCGTGCCGATTCAAGGCATAACTATACAAGATTTAAGAAATGACAGTTTCGATATTTTCCGGGAACAGGCAGTACGCAGCAAACGAATGGACAAGAAAGACATTGATGCCACGAATGAACAGCTACTGGACAGTTTGAATTTGCTTGAAAATAGTCATTTGAAAAGGGCAGCTATTCTGCTGTTCCATCATAATCCGGAAAAGTGGATACCGGGAGCATACATCAAGATTGGTTATTTTGAATCGGATTCCGAACTGCGTTATCAGGATGAAATTCACGGTTCGCTAATTTCACAAGCAGATAAAGTAGTTGATCTCATTTTTACGAAATATTTAAAGGCAGATATTTCGTATCAAGGGGTAACAAGGGTAGAAACCTACCCTTTTCCGAAAGAAGCAATTAGGGAAGCTGTTTTTAATGCTATCGCACACAAATTTTACGGCGCATTAATTCCAATTCAAATCAGTGTGTATGCAGACAGGATTTATATTGCGAATGATTGTATTTTTCCAGAAGATTGGACAATTAGTGATTTAATGGGAAAACATCGTTCAAGACCTTATAATCCTTTAATTGCCAATACATTTTTTAGAGCTGGTTTTATCGAGGCATGGGGACGTGGGATTGAAAAAATCAAAGATAGCTGCAAAGAAGCCGGAAATCCTATGCCAGAATATACAATTAAACGTGAGGACATTATGGTTATGTTCAAGAGCTTGGTTAGTAGTACTGACCAAGATACTGACCGAGCTAACCAAGGTAACGATAACTCCGTAGTTACACGCATCTTGAAAGTGATTCAAGAGAAACCATCGTTGTCTCAGAAAAAGATTGCAGATGTCATAGGAGAAAAGTATAGTACAGTTAAGTATTATATGGAATCTATGAAAAAATCTGGAATTATAAAAAGAGAAGGTTCAAGCCAAAAAGGAAAATGGATTATTCTATAACCATATTTCACACAATTCAACAATTACATTACTCTGCTGATACGGGGCTGTCGGGAAATAGATAGTTCCAATCAACTAAAAGTGGGCGGCCGTTCCAAAACGCATTTGCGCCCTAAAATACATAGCGAAAAGAAAAAATACAAATCTCCTATAGAAGATCAGGTATCAAAAATACTGATTACTACAGGAGATTCGTATTTTAAGATTTAGAAACTAAAAAACGGTATTAACCGATAGCCCCTTGAAATCTTATTTTACTTTGGAAAGCGCTGCTTCATCCGCTACGATGGTAACATCCGGGTGCAGCTGTAAGATAGAAGCCGGAACCTTTGGTGTAACCGGGCCGTTGATAACTTCATTGAGAATTTCCGCCTTGTCAGCTCCGCTGACTACAACCAGAATTTTCTTTGCACTCATAATGGTGCCGATTCCCATAGTGTAAGCCTGACGGGGAACATCGGCTTCGTTTTCAAAGAAACGTTTGTTGGCCTGAATGGTGCTTTCTGTTAAATCTACGCAATGTGTCGTTTTTGGAAAATCTTCTGCAGGTTCATTGAAACCAATGTGTCCGTTGTGTCCCAGACCTAAAAGCTGCAAATCAATGCCCCCCGCACGGCGAATAATTTCTTCATATTCTCTGCAGGCTGCATCGCTGTCTTCATTTAATCCGTCCGGCACAAAAGTACATTCCTTGCGGATATTTACAGAGTCAAACAGGTTGTGGTTCATGAAATAACGGTAACTCTGGTCATTGTCTCCGCTTAATCCTCTGTATTCATCTAAGTTGCAGGAAGTAATCTGAGAAAAATCCAAATCCCCTTCTTCATACCATTTTATCAGATTTTTATAAGTTCCCACAGGTGTAGAACCGGTTGCAAGTCCTAACACACAGTCAGGATTTAAAATTACCTGAGAAGCAATTATATGCGCTGCCTTTCTGCTCATTTCATCATAGTCTTTGGTTTTGTAAATTTTCATAATACCTTCTCCTTTAAGCTGGGATTTTTTCCCGTAATATAATTATTATAATATGAAAGTAATTGAAACACAATGTAAAAAAACAGAAAGTAGAATCAAATTGGCAGGCGCAAAAGCAGAGACTACTTTCTGTCAGACAAAACTTTAATGGAAGAAGCATATTCTGACGGCGTCATTCCGGTAATTTTCTTAAACTGCCGGGAAAAGTAGTGAATGGATGTATAGCCGATAAATTCAGATATCTGCGTAAAATTGTGATGATTTTCCCGAATGAGCTGTTTGGCCAGTTCAATTTTTAAATGGGAAAAATAATCAATGACACCGCAGTGTGTCTGCTCCCGGAAGAGTTTCTGCAGCTGGGAACGCCCGATTAAATTGTCCTGGCAGATGGTCTCAATGGTCAGCCGCTCGCAGATGTGTTCTTCCAGATAAGTCGTAATCCGGTTGTAAATCAGAGAATCATTCTTCTGCTTAATGGATTTGATAGCAGGAGCGGAAAGCGTGCCCTCATCCATCTGGCGAATCATCAAAATCAAAAGCGTTTCCAGATATAGTTTAATCAACTGTTCAGAACCAAAGGGAGCTGTCTCCCGACGAAGCATTTCGGTGGTTCCAGGGTCGTCCAATGGATTGGCAATGCAGTGCTTGGCCTCATAAATAATCTGGGCAAGGAGATTTCGCTCCTGTTCGCCAATGCTGGTCAGCAGATTTTCAAAATATTTCATACAGGGAGAATGGCACTCAAAGGAGATGACTACCAGGTTGGGGGCAATGGTTCCATTCGCCTTTACGGTGTGAAATTCGTCCGGCTTGTGGAAAATGATTTCTCCTTTTTTCAGCGTATGGTGGATATTTCCGGCACATACCTCCACTTCCCCTTTATCCACGCACAGAAATTCCCAGAAATCATGTGTCTCTCCGGGAAAATTATAGTCGCTCATATATTCAAAGTAATGAATCGTAATAATTTTATTGATTTCAATGTCTTTTTTTAGTTCCAGACTTGTAAATGACATGACAAACCTCCTGAATAGGAAAATATATTCGTTTTTATTATAAAGGATTGCAGAGAAAAAATCCATATGTTGTCCTAAAATGTCTGGAAAAGCAATGAATTTACAGACAGGATATGGTAGAATAAAACATAAGAATTGAGAAAAGGCGGAGAAGGAAATGAAACATGTACAATTAATGATGAAACCGGCATCTTCCAACTGTAATCTGCGGTGTGCCTATTGTTTTTATGAAGATGAATGTAAAAACAGAGAAATCCCATCCTATGGAATTATGAAAGAGGCAGTTTTGGAAACCGTGGTGCGAAAAGCTCTGGAGGCAGCAGAAGAAAGCTGCACTTTTGGTTTTCAGGGGGGAGAACCAACACTGGCCGGACTGGAATTTTTTGAAAAGTTTATAGCGTTCACGAAAAAATATAAGAAACCCGAAACAAAGCTGTACTTCTGTCTGCAGACCAATGGAACACTGCTGGATGAGAAGTGGACGGAATTTTTAAGAGAAAATCATTTTCTGGTGGGAATTTCTTTGGATGGGACCAAAGAAATTCACGACAGAAACCGGCAGGACGCCGGTGGGAAGGGCACTTTCCAGAAGATTTTAAAGAATGCGAAAAATCTGCAGAAGAACCATGTAGAGGTGAACATTCTGTGTGTGCTTACCAAACAGAGCGCCAGAAAGATTACGTCTGTTTATCAGTATCTGAAAAAAGAGGGATTTTATTATCAGCAGTATATTCCCTGTCTGGACCCGTTGGGAGAGAAGGAGGGGCAGAACCCCTGGTCTTTGACGCCGGAGATTTATGGAGAGGCTTTAAAGTCCCTGTTTGATCTGTGGTTTGAGGATGTACGAAAAGGTACTATGGTTTCAATTCGGGAATTTGATAACTGGCTGTCCATGTTAAAGGGTTTTCCGCCGGAAGCCTGTTCCCAGACGGGAAGGTGTTCCATGCAGAATATTATTGAAGCAGACGGAGGGGTGTATCCCTGTGATTTTTATGTGCTGGACAACTGCAGGATTGCCAATGTGCAGGATGAGAAGTTCCGGTTTTTCCAGGGGATCTTTCCGGAAATGGAATTTTTCAGCCAGGGCAGGAAACGTGGAGAAGAGTGTACTGCCTGCAGATGGTATCCTCTTTGCCGGGGCGGCTGCAGAAGAAATTATACAGAGGAAAATAAGAATTATTTCTGCAAGTCTTATCAGGAATTTTTTGCCTATGCTATCAGCAGGCTGGAATGGCTGGCAGCCAGACTGTAGGGGACTGCTGCCAGCTGCGGCAGTCCCTTTGTAAATGGCAGCCCCCAAAGGGATTCAGGAAGGCATATACGGCGGATAGGGCTGTCCGGGAATCAGCTTGGTTCCGTCTGAAAAGCCCTCCGGCCGGTTCTTTAAAGTCTGGATTAAGCAATCCCGCAGCTGACAGATACGGTTCTGGCAGACCGGATTGTCTATTTCGTTATGCAGCTCTTTTGGGTCATCCAGCAGACGGAAATACTGCTCGGTTCCGGTTTCGCTGTACCAGATGAATTTATCCTGGGGCGTTACCAGCCAGTGATTGGAGTATTCTCCGTAGGAGTGTTCGCCGTGGAGCACTTCCCGCAGAGCTTTTTGCGGCTGCTCTATAAGCGGCAGCATGCTTTTTCCGTCCAGGGTATCTGGAATATGGGTATGAACAAAATCCAGCAGAGTAGGCATGACGTCCCGAAGTTCCACCAGACTGTGGGAAACCGTACCTGGTGTGAGCCCCGGAAGAAGCCTGTCGTTTCCTGAGAGAATCAGGGGGATGCGGATACTGCCCTGGTATGGCCGGGATTTGCGGAACATGTGGTGGTCACAGAGTTCTTCCCCGTGGTCGGAAGTAAAGAGAATCAGAGTATCCTCATAAACGCCGTATTCTACCAAAGCCTGAATCAGACGTCCAATCTGATGGTCCAGATGAGTAATGCAGGCATAATATCCCACTTGAGCTTCCCGTATTAAATCTTTATCCAGAGGACCGCATTTGGAATCAAAAACCCGTCCCTGACTCTTTAACAGTTCTTCGGTTTCCCAGTCGCCCAGAGCAGGCGGTGTCAGTTCTTTCCGATTGTACAAATCAAAATAATAAGAAGGCGCATCAAAGGGCGGGTGAGGACGCAGATAAGAAGCCATAAGGAAGAAAGGTTTTTGCGGGTCTTTTCTGCGCAAAAAATCGATGCTGCGGTCTGTCACCCAGTTGGTGGGATGGTATTTTTCCTCATAAATCCAGGGACGAGCCACCCAGCTGTTGCATTCCAGTCCGGTATCCGTTACGTCTGCGTCGATGCCTTTTTCCTGTTTCAGCCAGTGAAAGTAATCATCGGCATTTTTCTGGGACTCCTGCCAGGGGACACTGGTATAGCGGGCGCTGTGAAGATAGCCGTCGTGAAGCTCAACATTGTGGAAACCCAGATAATTCCGCAGTGGGTGTACATGCATTTTCCCCACACACTGGCAGTAGTATCCTGCTTTGGAAAGTTCGCCTGCCATAGTGTGTGGATAATCCCAGATAATGCCATCCTCATAGCCGGTTCGCTTGTGATGTTCCTGGGACAGACCGGTGTGAAGAGCGGCTCTGGCGGCAATGCAGCTTGGGCAGGCGCTGTAGGCATTGTCAAAAGAAATACCCCGGCTGGCCAGTGTATCCAGATAAGGAGTTTTGACATCCGGATGTCTGGCAAAGCCCAGACAGTCCCCACGAAGCTGGTCAGTCATAATCAGTAAAATATTAGGCTGTTTCAAAGGTGATTCCTCCATTCATCAAAATTACCTATAAATATACGATGTTTCTCTGAAAAAGACAAGGTTTTTTCCGGAAATGCCCGTTTGTGTTATGAAAAGTGATGAAAGAGAAGAAGATGAAAGAAAAAAATATAAGAGGAAAAAAGAGCAAAAGATAAAAAGAGAAGGAGAATTTTGGGCAAAATAACGATGTGAAAGACGATTGTATAAAAGTTACAGCAGATAGTACAAATACAAAAATAGAAAATATGGTATAATGATTCGGTGAGATTTAAGAAAGATAGTTACTATCTACAATCTAGGGAGGAATTAGTAATGAAAATGAAGATGGTAAAGAAACTTGTAGCCATGGCTCTTGTTTCAACAATGACATTGTCCGGACTTGCTGCATGTGGAGGCGAAACAGCAGATACAAACAAAGATACAAGTAAGGATACTGCAAAAGAAGACAAGTCTGAAGGCAAAGAAGTGCTCAAATTAGCTGCTTTCAAAGGCGGTAACGGAGAAGAAATCTGGAACCAGATTGCAGCAGCATTTGAAGAAGAAAAGGGCGTTGACGTAGAATTAAACATTTCTTCCGAATTAGATAAAGACCTGACAAAATCCATTCAGAAAGGTGACTTCCCTGACGTTGTATACTACAATCTGGGACAGAAAAGCGGTTTCACAGAAACTATGCTGAAGGAAGGCGCAATCGCTGATATTACAGATGTATTTGATGACGAATTAAAAGGAAAGCTGTTAGACGGTATCACAGATGGTACAGACGCACAGCCATACGCAGACGGCAAAATCTATCTGGCGCCTATCTTCTACACGCCGACAGGATTCTGGTACAACAAGAATCTGTTTGAAGGAGACCAGAAAAAATATGACCTGCCGACAACATGGGAAGAGTTCTTTGCTTTAGGCGATAAGGCAAAAGCAGACGGGGTTTCCTTGTTTACATTCCCACAGGCTGGTTACCTGGACGCAACGATGTACAGCATGTTAGCACAGGCCGGCGGTACAGAGTTCTATCAGAAAGCAATCAAATACGATGCAGATACATGGACATCTGACGAAGGGAAGAAAGTTCTGGATACATTAGGCAAACTGGTATCTGCTGATTACACAGAAAAAGATACTGTAGCAAATGCCAACGCAGACGGTGGTTTCAAAATCAACCAGCAGAACGTTATCGACAACAAAGCATTATTCATGCCAAACGGTAACTGGGTAATCGGTGAAATGGCTGCTACAACACCGGAAGACTTCAGATGGGGTATGATGCCTGCACCGAAGTGGGATGGAGATGAAAAACAGACCATGTACACATTCACAGAACAGATGTGGATTCCTGCAGAAGCAGAGCACATGGATCTTGCAAAAGAATTCATTAAATTTATGTATTCTGACACAGTTGTTGATATTTTATTAAATAACGAAACAACAGACAAAGAAACAGGAAAAACTTCTCCGGCACCAGTTGTTGCACCTGTAAAAGGCGCTGCTGACAAATTACCGGAAGGTACAACAAGAGACTGTTATGCAGCTTCTACAGCAGACAACATTGTAACCGTTACAGGCGGTTGGGTAGCTACACAGCCAATCGAAGGTCTGAACATGAAAGACGCAGTTTACGGACCGGCATACTCTGTAAATACAGGAGATATGACTGTTGAAGACTGGCAGAAACAGTTAGTGGAAACATGGGAAAAATGTGCAGGCGCTTTAGAATAAGCACAATTTAAACCTGGTATCAGCAAACGGTGAGTTATTATAACTCACCGTTTTTAAAAGAAACAAGGAGGAAAACCATGAACAGGAAGAAATCACAGGGGCGTTTTGTTTTTGCCTGCCTGGCACCTGCCGCGCTTTTAATACTGCTTTTTATTTTCGTTCCTACGGTAAAGGTCTTTAAAATGTCTTTGTACCGCATGGGAGGAATTACCAATAAGAAAGAATTTGTAGGATTTGAAAACTTTACAAAGTTGTTCCAGGATAAGGCGTTTTTGGAGGCTATGCAGAATACCATCTTAATCATTGTACTGGTTATGATTTGTACAATCGTGCTGGCTGTTCTTTTTGCAGCTTTATTGTCCAGAGGAAACTTCAAAGGAAAGAACTTTTTCCGCGTTATTTTTTACATCCCAAACATTTTGAGTATCGTTGTTGTAGCCGGTATCTTCGGCGCGATTTACAACCCAAGTACAGGTCTTTTGAATACCTTCCTGGAAGCGATTCATTTAGACGGTCTGGTGCACCAGTGGATGGGTGAACCGAAAATTGTTATTTATTCCGTTATTTTTGCTCTGGTATGGCAGGCCATCGGTTATTACATGGTTATGTACATGGCCAGTATGGCAGCAATTCCGGAAGATTTATATGAGGCAGCCGCTTTGGACGGTTCTTCCGAGATACATACGTTCTTTACTGTAACACTGCCTCTGATTTGGAACAATATCCGTACCACCTTAACCTTCTATATTATCAGTACCATTAACCTGAGCTTCCTGTTTGTCCAGATTATGACGGATGGCGGTCCTAACGGAAAGACCGAAGTGGCGCTGAACTATATGTACAAACAGGCTTATGGTGCAGGGGTATACGGATACGGTATGGCTATCGGCGTTGTAGTCTTTATTTTCTCATTTGTACTAGCTGCAGTGGTAAACAAGATTACAGACAGAGAAGTGCTGGAATTTTAGAAAGGAGAATGAAGAGAAATGAAAGAAACACATAAATTTACAAAAATTTTGTCAAAAGCTATCATTTACATTGCTCTTTTTGTTCTGGCTATTTCTATTATTGTACCGGTTGGCTGGGTATTTATGGCGAGTGTAAAGCGCAATGCGGAATTTATCGGTGCAGATATTAATCCATGGGCGCTGCCGGCAGACCCACGTTGGGAAAACTTCAAACAGGCTTTTGTAGATGCGAGAATGGGAGAGTTCTTCCTGAACTCCGTTATGGTAACAGCTCTGGCGCTTTTCCTGCTTTTGGTGCTTGCTCTTCCGGCTTCTTATGTACTGGCAAGATTTGATTTCAAGTGCAAAAAGATTTTGAATTTGGCCTGCATGGCAGGATTATTTATCAATGTAAACTATATTGTAGTTCCGATTTTTCTCATGCTCACAGACGCCAACAAGGCTTTTCAGGTGGATTTTTTCCTGAATAACCGTTTCCTTCTGGCGCTTATTTACGCGGCAACCAGTCTTCCGTTTACGATTTATCTGTTAAGCGGATATTTCAAAACGCTGCCAAAGGGCTTTGAAGAGGCTGCTTATATTGACGGCTGCGGTTACTGGAAAACTATGGTGAAAATTATGGTTCCAATGGCAAAGCCAAGTATTATTACAGTCATTCTGTTTAACTTCCTTTCCTTCTGGAATGAGTACATCATTGCTTACACGTTGATGGATGGACATGACACACTGGCTATGGGACTGAAAAACCTGATGGCTGTGGAAAAGACAGCTACGAACTACGGTATCATGTATGCAGGTCTTGTTATTGTTATGCTTCCTACATTGATTCTGTATATTGCAGTCCAGAAACGTCTGACAGAAGGTATGACACTGGGCGGACTGAAAGGATAGGAGGAAATCGTAATGAATCATACAGTGAAAGTGATTATAAAGTGTATTGTTTTTGTTGTGTGTCTCGCTTTGATTATTATGGGACAGAAAAATATCAGCATTACGGGTCTGACTATGGAGTTGGTTGGTCTGGTAGGACTGCTGGTGCTGTTATTCCTTTACAATAAAAAGTATCAATAGAAGTATCTGTACGGAAAGAACAGACAGAGAGCGCCGGAAATACGGAGAGGAAAAGTTTCCCTCAAGTATTTCCGGCGCCTTTTTGAGTTCAGAAAAATATGCATAAAAATGACAAAAACAAATGAATTTGTGCAAAGGATTTGTGAAATATTTTTGATAAAATAAAGATAACTTAAAACGAAGTATGGTTGAGAGAAAAGGAGAAGGTAAGATGAAAAAACCAGTTTTAGTAGTTATGGCAGCAGGTATGGGAAGCCGTTACGGCGGTTTGAAGCAGATTGACCCGGTGGATAAACAGGGACACATTATTATGGACTTTTCTATTTACGATGCAGTAAAGGCAGGGTTTGAAAAGGTTGTCTTTATTATTAAGAGAGAAAACGAAGCAGATTTTAAGGCTGCCATTGGGGACAGAATGAGCAAAGTTATTGAGGTGGAATATGTATTTCAGGATTTGCACAATCTTCCGGAAGGATATGAAGTACCGGAAGGACGTGTGAAACCATGGGGAACGGGACATGCGATTTTGAGCTGTCTGGGTACCGTAGACGCACCGTTTGCCGTTATCAATGCAGATGACTACTATGGAAGCCATGCATTCCAGATGATTTATGATTATCTCACATCTCACGAGGATGATGAAAAATACCGCTATACCATGGTAGGCTATGTGCTGGAGAATACACTGACAGAAAACGGACACGTTGCAAGAGGTGTCTGTGTGACAGATGAAAACGGTTATCTGCAGGAAATCAACGAGAGAACCCATATCGAAAAGAGAGGAGACGAAACGGCTTATACAGAGGATGACGGAGCAACCTGGACCGTGATTCCGGAAGGCAGCATTGTATCCATGAATATGTGGGGATTTTCACAGAGTATTCTGAAAGAGCTGAAAGACCGTTTCGCAAAATTCCTGGATGAAAATCTGGAAGGAAATCCAATGAAGTGCGAATACTTCCTTCCTTTTGTGGTAGATGAACTTTTAGGGGAAGACAAGGCTACCGTACAGGTTCTGAAATCTCTGGATAAATGGTACGGGGTAACTTATAAAGAAGATAAACCAGTGGTGGTTGCGGCTATTCAGGCTTTGAAAGACAGCGGTTTATATCCGGAAAAACTGTGGGAGGAAAAATAGAAAATGGCAGAAATTAAAAAAGAAGTAATTGAGAATTTTCAGTTTGAGGGGGAATACACAGAAGGAATTCCTTACGGAAGCGGTCATATCAATGATACTTTCCGAGTGACTTTTCAGCATAAGGGAGAAACGAAACGATATATTCTGCAGCGCATGAACAATCAGATTTTTCTGAATCCGGAAGAACTCATGGAAAACGTTGTGGGGGTAACTTCCTGGCTGAGAAAGAAAATTGTGGAAAACGGGGGAGAACCGGAGAGAGAAACCTTGAATTTAGTGCCTGCAAAAGACGGCAAGGCTTTTTATAAAGACAGCGAAGGGGAATATTGGAGAGTGTACCTTTTCATTGAAGGGGCTAAGACGTATGACTTGGTGGAGAATCAGGAAGATTTCTACCAGAGCGCGGTGGCTTTCGGCAGATTCCAGGGACTCCTGGCAGACTATCCGGCGGAAACCCTTCATGAAACCATTCAGGATTTCCACAATACCGTAAAACGTCTGGATACTTTTAAGAAAGCAGTAGAAGCAGATGGGTGCGGCAGAGCAGCACAGGTGCAGGAAGAGATTCAGTTTGTGCTGGACAGAGAAGCACTGGCGCACAAGCTCTGTGATATGCAGGCAGAGGGAAAACTGCCGCTGCGTGTTACTCATAATGATACAAAGCTGAACAACATTATGATTGATGATGAAACAAGAAAAGCAATCTGTGTGATTGACTTGGATACCGTTATGCCGGGGCTGTCAGTGAATGACTTTGGTGATTCTATCCGTTTCGGCGCCAGCACAGGAGCAGAGGACGAACCGGATTTATCTAAGGTTTCCTGCAGTATGGAATTGTTTGAACTTTACACGAAAGGTTTCGTAGAGGGATGCAAAGGCAGTCTGACAGAGGAAGAACTGGATATGCTTCCGGTAGGAGCCATGACGATGACCTATGAGTGCGGCATGCGTTTCCTTACAGATTATCTGGAGGGCGACCATTATTTTAAGATACACAGAGAAGGTCACAATCTGGATCGCTGCAGAACGCAGTTTAAGCTGGTGAAGGATATGGAAGAAAAATGGAATCAGATGAATGAAATTGTAAACAAATACAGATAGTTTGCAAGGTATACTTGAATTTTCCAATGGAAAGTGGTAGCATAGAAACAAACATAGAAAATGTTTTGTAACATGAAAAATAGTTGATTTCTCAAAGGAGGAATAAAAAGATGGCAATTTTAGTAACAGGCGGAGCCGGATATATCGGCAGCCATACCGTAGTGGAACTTCAGAGTGCAGGATATGATGTAGTGGTTCTGGATAATCTTTCCAACTCCAGCGAAAAATCTCTGGAACGAGTGGAAAAAATCACAGGGAAACCTGTAAAATTTTATAAAGCAGATATTTTAGACAGAGAGGCTTTGAATGAAGTCTTTGAAAAAGAATCCATTGATTCCTGTATTCATTTTGCAGGCCTAAAAGCAGTAGGAGAGTCTGTTCAAAAGCCCTGGGAATATTATGAAAACAATATTGCAGGCACTCTGACTCTGGTGGATGTCATGAGAAAGCACAATGTGAAGAACATCATCTTCTCTTCTTCTGCAACGGTATACGGTGACCCGGCTTTTGTTCCTATTACAGAGGAATGCCCAAAAGGCACCTGCACCAATCCATACGGCTGGACAAAATCCATGCTGGAACAGGTTTTGACAGATATTCAGAAAGCAGACCCGGAATGGAATGTGGTTATTTTAAGATACTTCAACCCCATCGGTGCACATAAGAGCGGTACCATTGGAGAGAATCCAAACGGTATTCCAAATAACTTAATGCCATATATCACACAGGTGGCTGTAGGAAAATTAAAAGAATTGGGTGTATTCGGAAATGATTACGACACACATGACGGAACCGGTGTGAGAGATTATATCCATGTGGTGGATTTAGCCAAAGGCCATGTAAAGGCTTTAAAGAAGATTGAAGACAAATCCGGACTGTCTGTTTACAATCTGGGAACAGGTAAGGGATACAGCGTACTGGATATTGTGAAAAACTTTGAAGAAGCTACAGGCGTGAAGATTCCATATGTGATGAAACCGCGCCGTGCAGGCGATATTGCAACCTGCTATTCCAGTGCAGAAAAAGCGTACAAAGAACTGGGATGGAAAGCTGAAAACGGAATTAAAGAAATGTGTGAGGACTCCTGGAGATGGCAGTCTAACAATCCAAACGGATACGACGAATAAAAATAAGCCTATGGAAAGCCCCGTAAGAGAAGCAAAAGATTTGCTTTTCTTGCGGGGCTTTTTGTGGGGCGCCTGGCGGCGCAGGGTTTAATAAATTTTCTTGTGTTCGTATACAGGTTCAGAAGTAAGCTGCACGCCCAGTTTTTTGAAGACTTTCTTGTCCACAGAAGACAGCATGACAGAGGAATGTACCTGGCAGCCTTTCAGCTTTGGAAGCTGTTCCAGAGCCAATTTAGCCACGTCGCTGGTGGCAGCAGTACTGGACAGGGCAATGAGTACCTCGTCGGTATGCAGTCTTGGGTTTTTACTTCCCAGATAATCGATTTTCAGCTTCTGAATCGGTTCAATGGCTGTTGGGGAAAGCACATGCAGGTTGTGAGGAATCTGTGCCAGTTCCTTTAAGGTGTTCAGAAGGAGTGCAGCGGAAGCGCCCAAAAGGTCAGAAGTTTTTCCGGTGAGAATTCTTCCGTCCTCCAGCTCAATGGCAGCAGCCGGAGCCCCGGTTTTTTCCGCACGTTCTAAAGCAGCAGTGGTAACACGGCGGTTTTCAGTAGAAATGCCCGCCTGTTTCATCAGCAGTTCCAGCTTGAAGACTTCTTCCTCTGTGTTGGATTCCTCCAGACGGCCTTCCAATGCCTGGTAGTATCTGCGGATGATTTCCTGTCTGGAAGCCTCTCTGCAGGCTTCATCGTCAATGATACAGTTTCCTGCCATATTGACACCCATGTCTGTAGGAGACTGGTACGGGCATTTTCCGAAAATTCGCTCAAAAATAGCGCTGAGTACCGGGAAAATTTCCACGTCACGGTTGTAGTTTACTGTGGTTTCCCCGTAGGCTTCCAGATGGAAGGGGTCAATCATATTGACGTCGTTTAAGTCCGCGGTAGCTGCTTCGTATGCCAGGTTGACCGGATGTTTCAGAGGAATGTTCCAGATAGGGAAGGTTTCAAATTTTGCATAGCCTGCGTGGATACCACGTTTGTGTTCATGGTAGAGCTGGGAAAGGCAGGTAGCCATTTTGCCGCTTCCCGGTCCCGGTGCGGTTATAACAACCAGAGGACGGGAGGTTTCAATATATTCGTTCTTGCCGTAGCCTTCGTCGCTGACAATGAAAGGAATGTTGCTTGGATAACCGGCAATGGGATAATGCAGATATACACGGATTCCCAGGTTTTCCAGCTTGGTTTTAAAAGCCATGGCGCCGGCCTGACCGGAAAATTGTGTGATGACAACGCTGCCTACGAAAAAGCCTCTGTCCTTAAAGGCATCCATTAAGCGCAGCACGTCAAGGTCATAGGTAATCCCCAAATCCCCTCTGACTTTATTTTTCTCTATATCGCCGGCACTGATAACGATGACGATTTCCGCATGGTCAGAAAGCTGTTCCAGCATTTTCAGCTTGCTGTCCGGGGCGAATCCCGGCAGAACCCTGGAAGCGTGGTAGTCGTCGAAAAGTTTGCCTCCGAACTCCAGATACAGCTTGTTATCGAACTGACTGATACGTTCTTTGATATGTTCGGACTGCATGGATAAATATTTGTCATTATCAAATCCTATTTTCATCTTTAAGTGCCCCTTTTTCTTTGAATTTATTAAAAAACGCGTAAAGTTATCGTGTACTGCGTTAGTATACTACAATTATACGGGAAAATTCCAGTGTAAACGGCAAAAATCTTTTATTTTGTGTAAATTTACAAAAGTTTAATAAATGTGTACAGTTTTTCATAATCTTATTGTTGATTTATAATCTCGTAATCCTTATAATAAAGAAGATAACGTGAGGAGGAAAGAAATGGAGCAAAATCAGAATAAAGGTCCGAAGGATGACGGGCCTAAGAATAAACAGTCATTGCTGGTAGTGGTGATTTGCCTGATGATGGGACTTATCGTAGTAAATCTTTTTAGTATCCTGACAAAAAATCAGACCAATCAAATTAACTACAGCGAGTTCATTGAAAAGGTGAACGATGGTGAGGTCAAAGAAGTTGTGATAAAATCCGACACACTGGAAATCACCTTGAAAGAACAGAAAATTATGGGACAGCCGGTGAAGGTATATACAACGATGTCTGAAAGCCTGGACGAGCTGACAAAGCGTCTGGAAAAGGCGGATGTGACCTTTGGCAGAGAACAGCCAAGTCCGGTTGCGGAGGTGATTCTCAGCCTTTTAGGCATGGTGATTCCTATTGTCGTCATGATTTTTCTGCTGAGTTTCATGTTTAAACGTATGAACGGCGGCAGCGGCATTATGGGCGGCGTGGGAAAAAGCAAAGCCAAAGCCTATGTGCAGAAAGAAACCGGCATTACTTTTAAAGATGTGGCGGGACAGGACGAGGCCAAGGAATCCCTCCAGGAAGTGGTGGATTTCCTGCACAATCCAGGGAAGTATACAGCCATTGGCGCGAAACTTCCAAAGGGCGCGCTGTTAGTGGGACCTCCGGGAACCGGTAAAACGCTTCTGGCGAAAGCCGTGGCAGGCGAGGCTCATGTGCCTTTCTTTTCCCTGTCCGGTTCGGATTTCGTGGAGATGTTTGTAGGTGTGGGTGCGTCCCGTGTCCGGGATTTGTTTGAAGAGGCAAAGAAAAATGCACCCTGTATTATTTTTATCGACGAGGTAGACGCTATTGGTAAGAGCCGTGATTCCCGTTACGGCGGCAATGACGAGAGGGAGCAGACACTGAATCAGTTGTTGGCTGAGATGGACGGTTTTGATACCTCAAAAGGACTTCTCATTCTGGCGGCTACCAACCGTCCGGAGGTTCTGGACCCGGCGCTTCTGCGTCCGGGACGTTTTGACCGCCGCGTCATTGTGGACCGTCCGGATTTAAAGGGTCGTGTGAGTATTTTAAAAGTACACGCAAAAAATGTGTCTCTGGATGAGACCGTGGATTTGGAGGGCATTGCTCTGGCAACCTCCGGCGCAGTGGGTTCGGATTTGGCAAACATGATGAATGAGGCGGCTATTTTAGCAGTTAAGAACGGAAGAAGCGCTGTTTCCCAGAAAGATTTGCTGGAAGCAGTGGAAGTCGTTTTGGTGGGTAAAGAGAAGAAGGACAGGATTCTGAGCACAGAGGAGAGGAAAATTGTTTCCTATCACGAAGTAGGACATGCGCTGGTCAGCGCTCTGCAGAAGGATTCTGAGCCGGTGCAGAAGATTACCATTGTACCGAGAACCATGGGTGCTCTGGGCTATGTGATGCATGTACCGGAGGAAGAGAAATTCCTAAATACCAGAAAAGAACTGGAAGCCATGCTGGTAGGATACCTGGGCGGACGGGCAGCAGAGGAGATTGTCTTTGATACGGTCACCACGGGCGCGGCCAACGATATTGAACAGGCTACCAAGGTGGCCAGAGCCATGATTACCCAGTACGGTATGTCAGACCGCTTTGGACTTATGGGACTGGCGGAAACCCAGAATCAGTATCTGGACGGAAGAGCCATGTTAAACTGCGGCGATTCCACAGCCACAGAGATTGACCATGAAGTTATGAAACTCCTGAAAAAATCTTATGATGAGGCCAAGAGGCTGCTCAGTGAGAACAGGGATGTGATGGACAAGATTGCAGAGTTTCTGATTCAGAAGGAAACCATTACGGGAAAAGAGTTTATGAAGATTTTCCATGAGGCCAAGGGGATTCAGGAACCGGAGGTCAAGGGCAGAATCGAAGAAAAAATGGTGGAAACAGAAGCGCCGATGCAGCTTCCTGGGACACATACAGATGCAGACGAAAATCAGAATTCGGAAGCGGTAGAAATATAAGAGATGAGCTGCCGCATTAAGTAATATCGGGAAGAAGTACAGACATTCCTGATTGCTGCTTAATGCGGCAGCTTTTTTCAGAAAGGAGAGCATATGTTTAATATAGAGGAAGAACTGAAAAAGCTGCCGTCGCTGCCGGGAGTTTACATTATGCATGACCGACATGATACCATTATCTATGTGGGAAAGGCCATCAGCCTGAAAAACAGGGTGCGGCAGTATTTTCAGAAAAGCCGCAATCTGGGAATTAAGAAAGAACAGATGGTGGAACAGATAGAGCGATTTGAATACATTGTGACAGATTCGGAGCTGGAAGCCCTGGTGCTGGAATCCAATCTGATTAAAGAACACAAGCCAAAGTACAACACCATGCTGAAGGACGACAAGAATTATCCATTTATTAAGGTGACGGTAGGAGAAACATTTCCCAGAATTATGACAGCCAGAAGCATGAAAAAGGACAAATCCAAATATTTTGGTCCTTATACCAGTGCCGGGGCGGTGAAGGATGTCATTGAACTGACCAGAAAGCTGTATCATCTTCGGACCTGCACCCGCAATCTGCCCAGAGATGTGGGAAAAGAGAGGCCCTGTCTTTATTACCATATCAAGCAGTGCCAGGCTCCTTGTCAGGGCTATATTTCCAAAGAGGAGTACCGGAAGCAGGTAGACAGTCTTCTGGACTTTCTGGGAGGAAATCACAAGTCTGTTTTGAAGGAACTGGAGGAGAAAATGCTGCAGGCTTCCGGGGAGATGAAATTTGAAGAAGCCGCACAGTACCGGGATTTGATGCAGAGTGTGGAAAAAATTGGTGAACGGCAGAAAATTACAGACCATCCGGGAGAGGATAAAGATATTATTGCAGCAGCTATGGAGAATGATGACGCGGTGGTGCAGGTGTTCTTTGTCCGGGACGGAAAACTCATCGGTCGTGACCATTTTTATATGAAGACAGCGCCGGGGGAGAATCGCAGAGGGATTTTGTCCAGCTTTTTGAAACAGTTTTATGCGGGAACTCCTTTTATTCCCAGAGAAATTATGCTGCAGGAGGAAATTGAGGACCGGGAACTTTTAGAAGAATGGCTGGAGAGCCGCAAAGGCAGGAAAGTCCGCATTACCGTGCCAAAAAAAGGAACCAAGGAAAAACTGGTGGAACTGGCTTACCAGAATGCAAAGTTGGTGCTCAGGCAGGATAAGGAACGAATACAGCGGGAAGAGGGAAGAACGATTGGGGCGGTCAAAGAGATTGCGCAGCTGTTAAATATGAGGGGCATCAACCGGATAGAGGCTTTTGATATTTCCAACATCAGCGGTTTTCAGTCCGTGGGCTCCATGGTGGTTTACGAGAAGGGAAAACCCAAGCGCAGTGATTACCGGAAGTTCCGGATTCAGTCCGTGGAAGGTCCCAATGATTATGCCAGCATGGAAGAGGTGCTGACCCGGCGGTTTGTCCACGGCATGAACGAGCAGGAGGAGCGGCAGCGTGAAAATTCGGGAAATGTGTATGGCAGTTTTACCAGGTTCCCGGATTTGATTATGATGGACGGTGGAAGAGGACAGGTAAACATTGCCCTGTCTGTGCTGGACAAACTGCAGCTTTCCATTCCTGTATGCGGTATGGTAAAGGACGACAAGCACCGCACCAGAGGACTGTATTTCCAAAATGAAGAAATTCCCATTGATAGAGACAGCGAGGGCTTTAAGCTGATTACCCGGATTCAGGACGAGGCTCACCGGTTTGCCATTGAGTACCACCGTTCCCTGCGCAGCAAGGGGCAGGTCCATTCTCTTCTGGATGATATTCCAGGTATCGGGCCTGCCAGAAGAAAGGCGCTGATGAAGCGTTTTAAAGGTCTGGAGGGGCTTCGGGAGGCTTCCGTAGAGGAATTGTCCCAGGTGGAATCCATGAACGAAAAAGCAGCCCGGCAGGTATACGAATTTTTACACCGGCGGAGGGAAGAAAGCGCCAGTCCGTTGTTGAACTTGCAAAGTCCATATGATAAAATAAGAAAAGAACCAAAAGACTGACACAGAAGGAGATTATGACATGACAGGTGTAGAATTAAATAAAATGATACAGGAATTAAACCTGTATAATAAAACACCGGAAATCGATACATCGGGCAAGCGTATCAACACACCGGAAATTAACCGTCCGGCTTTGCAGCTGACCGGGTATCTGGAACACTTTGAAAATGAACGTGTGCAGATTATCGGTTATGTGGAATACACATACCTGCTTCATTTGGAAAAAAAGGAAAAGCTGAGGGCTTTTGAACGGTTTGTTGCCAGCAAGATTCCCTGTGTGGTTTTTACAACCATGACAGAGCCGGATGAGGATATGCTGGGGCTTGCCCGTAAATATCAGGTTCCGGTGCTGGTGACACAAAAAACCACCTCTGCATTCATGGCAGAGCTTATTCGCTGGCTGGGAGTACAGCTTGCCCCTTGCATTTCCATTCACGGGGTGCTGGTGGACGTATACGGGGAAGGCGTTCTGATTATGGGCGAAAGCGGTATCGGCAAGAGCGAAGCGGCTCTGGAACTGATTAAGAGGGGGCATCGTCTTGTCAGCGACGACGTGGTGGAACTGCGCCGTGTCAGCGATGTCACGCTGGTAGGGTCTGCTCCGGACATCACCCGTCACTTTATCGAACTGCGAGGTATTGGCATTATTGACGTGAAGACCCTGTTTGGTGTGGAAAGTGTAAAGGATACCCAGTCTATTGATTTGGTTATCAAACTGGAAGAGTGGAACCGGGATAAAGAATATGACCGTCTGGGCATGGAAGAAGAATATACGGAATTTCTGGGCAATAAGGTTGTGTGTCATTCTCTGCCTATCCGTCCGGGACGAAACCTGGCAGTCATTGTAGAATCTGCCGCAGTCAACCACAGACAGAAAAAGATGGGCTATAATGCCGCACAGGAGCTGTACCGCCGCGTACAGGAAAATATGGCGAAAAAGAGGGAAGAAGGAGAAGAAAATGAGTAAGTATTGCTTTGGGATTGATGTAGGAGGAACCAGTGTAAAATGCGCTTTGTTTTCAGCAGAAGGAACCATGGAGGAAAAATGGGAAATTCCCACACGGACAGAGCAGGAGGGAGTAAACATTCTTCCGGATATTGCAGCAGCTATTTTGAAAAAAATGGAAGAAAAAGCAATTACCAGAGAAGAGACCGTTGGCGTAGGTATCGGACTTCCGGGTCCTATTGAAGAAAACGGGGAAATTGCCTGTGCGGTTAACCTGCACTGGGGAAGAAAAAATGTGGAAAAAGAACTGGAAGAGCTGACCGGTATGCCGGTAAAAGCCGGAAATGACGCCAACGTAGCGGCTTTGGGAGAAATGTGGAAGGGCGGCGGAAAAGGCGCAAAGAACCTGATTCTGGCAACCCTGGGCACTGGCGTAGGCGGCGGAATCATTATCAATGAGAAAATCGTTACAGGCGCTCATGGCGCAGGCGGAGAAATCGGACATGCCATGATAAATCCGGCAGAGGAAAAAGCCTGCAACTGCGGCAACAAAGGTTGTCTGGAGCAGTATGCTTCCGCTACGGGAATTGCTTCTCTGGCCCGAAAAGCTCTGGAAAAGACAGAAAAGGAATCTCTGCTGCGGAGCAAGAGTCATGTGACTGCAAAAGATGTTTTTGACGCCTATAAGGAAAATGATGCTCTGGCGCAGGAGATTGTGGATGAGTTTGCAGAGTATCTGGGCAGAGCGCTGGCTGTTTTTGCCTGTGTGGCAGACCCGGATGTTATCGTTTTGGGCGGCGGCGTGTCTAAAGCAGGACAGGTGCTGGTGGACTGTGTGGAGAAATATTATCAGAAATATGCATTTTCTGCATGCAAGGCAACGCCTATTAAACTGGCAACTCTGGGAAATGATGCGGGAATCTGCGGAGCAGCTAAATTGATTTTGAGCAGATAAAAGCAAAGAAAATAGAAGAAGACTGCATAAACGGTATGTGCATTCGTTTATGCAGTCTTTTTTTGCTGTTTTATTCTGTTGGCGTTTCAGCCGGAGGCGTTTCCTGTGGAGTTTCCGGCTGCTGTGTATCTGTACCTCCGTCTGTCGGAGGCGTTTCCGTTGGCGTCTGGTTGTCTGCCGGAGGTGTTTCCGGCTGTGTCTGTTCCGGTTCGGTTACAGGATTGTCCGGTGTTGGCGTTTCCGTGGTTGTATCATTTTCTTCGGATCCGGATTCCGAACTGCTTTCGGAACTGTAGCTGCGGCGGTAATGACCGGAGCAGTATTTTTTCGGAAGCTGTTCTGTGTCAAAGAGTTCTGTCACAGAGCTGCAGCTTGAGGTTGCCAGCAGTCCTGTTTCGGTACAGATAGATGCCTTCTCCACGGTGGAGGGCATTTTGAAGTCTGTTTCCGGCAAATCCGCGTGAATACGCTGCATGATTTTCTTCCACAGGGTCTGCTGATAAGTACGGGCTGTTCCCTGAGGAAGCACGGTATTGTCATCATATCCGGCCCATACAGAGCAGGTGTAGTATGGAGTAAATCCTGAGAACCACAGGTTTTTGTAGTTATCTGTGGTACCGGTCTTTCCGGCTACCGGCATGTTGCTAAGCTGCAGTCTGGTACCTGTACCTTGATTTACAACGTCTTCCAGGGCGCTGGTCAGCAGATAAGCGGTGCTTGGCTTGATAACCGTAGTTTTTTCCGGTGTATTGTCAATGACCACGTTTCCGTCAGAATCCAGAATCTTGGTATAAAACACAGGTTTAATATAAGTTCCGTTGTTTGCAATGGCTGCGTAAGCTGCTGTCAGTTCCAGATTGCTGACACCCTGGGTAATACCACCAAGGGCAGTAGGCAGATTTTCGTCGGTATAATAGTCTCCGCTGCCTTCCGGAATTTCTTTCGGCTCGTCCAGGATGCTGGTGAAACCGAATTTTTTCAGATATTCCACGCCGACCTTTGGAGTGATTTTTTCCATAGCCAGTACAGCGGGAATGTTGTAGGATTTCATGATGGCTGTCCGCATAGAAACAGTTCCGTGATACTGGTGGTCATAGTTGTAAAGGGGCTGTCCGTTGGCATAGGTATAAGGCTCGTCCTCGAAAGTTGTTGCCAGTGTCATACCGCCTTCGTTTAAGGCTGCTGCATAAACGGCCAGCGGTTTAAAGGTAGAACCAGGCTGCCGCAGTGTGTTGGTGGCACGGTTTAAGGTAAGGCTGGAGGATTTCTCTCCCCGCCCGCCTACAATGGCCTTTACATAACCGGTATGCTGGTCAATAATGGTAATAGAGGACTGAGGCTGAGGCGTCAGATGCATGGTTTCACTGACTACTTCGCTTCCGTCTGCCAGAATGGATGCTTTATAGGTATCCACATGGGCCTGTGCGCTTTCTGCGCTGTCGAAAAGCAGCGTGAAATTGGAATCTTCATTTTGGATGAAGTATTCCTTCAGCATTTCTTTACTGTAATTTTCCTGTTCCCCATTGGGGTGTTTCACCGTAAGGGCATAGTCCAGAGTTACCTGGCTGCCTGCCGGGAAATTGTCAGGATTTTCATATTCTTCATCACAAATCTGCTGAATGGATGGGTCCTGTGTGGTATAGATACGCAGGCCGCCGCTGTAAAGGGCTGTGTAAGCCTGGGCTTCTGTATAGCCCCGCTGTTCCTGCAAATCCCGTACCACCTGTTCGGTGAGTTCATCAATGAAATAACTGTATGTTTTATCTGTTTCTTCCTGTGTCTGTTCTACATTCTGAATCCGCTCATAGACGTTGTCGGCCAGACATTCGTCATACTGTGCTTTGGTGATGTATTCCTGCTCCAGCATGTGGTCCAGAACATCTTTTCTTCTCTGAGCATTTTTCTCAGGATATACCACCGGATTGAACTTGGTGGGGTTCTGACTGATTCCGGCAATAACCGTACATTCGGAAAGTGTCAAATCACTGACATTCTTGCCGAAATAACCCTGTGCGGCAGCCTGTACACCGTAGTTTCCGTTTCCGAGGTTGATGGTATTCAGATAATTTTCCAGAATAACGTTTTTGTCTTTTACCTGTTTTTCCAGCTGAATGGCCAGATACTGTTCCTGGAATTTACGCTTGAAGCGCTGTACCACGGACTCGTTGGTCCAGCCTGTGAAAACATTGTTTTTCAAAAGCTGCTGGGTAATGGTACTGGCGCCTTCTGTAAAGTGTCCGCCGTTGGCAATACCTTTAATCCCGGCGCGGAGAATGCCTCGTATATCAATACCATTGTGTTCATAGAAACGTTCGTCTTCAATAGCCACCACCGCATGCTGTAAATCCAGTGGAATCTGGTCAATAGTGACCGGCATTCGGTTGGAGTTGGGGGCGGTGAGTTTCTGAAGCTGGTTTCCGTTTGCGTCGTAGACAAAGGTAGCTTCGCCTACAGGGACAATGTTGACTTCTGAAATATCAGGTGCATTGTCTATGAGTCCTTTCAATGCGCCGACGCCCACACCGCCGCCTATGAACAGCAGGGCTATCAAAGAGATGAAAATGACACGCAGAAAAGAAACGTTTGCTTTTTTTCCCATCATGGTAGAATGGGAGGACAAATCATTTCGCTTCTTATTTACGGCACGTTTTCCAAAATTCATGTAGTTTGCCTCCTTTTCCCGTCCATTATAACAAATGGCTGAACCTAATTCAAGAAACTTTGGCTTTGTGCAGGGGAATTTCATTTTTTATTCATAAATGTTCCCTGTATGGCGGAAAGTATGCTAAAATACAAAGAAATAAAGATAGAGAAATCAGAAATGAGGAAATTTATGCTGGAACAATATAAAACCGTTTATCAGGGAGGCACAGGAGAAATCGTGGAAAAGAAATCCCGGTTTATTGCCACCGTGCGTCCGGTCAAAACAGAAGAAGAAGCTATGCTGTTTATAGAGGAAATGAAAAAGAAATACTGGGATGCCAGACACAACTGTTCCGCCTGGGTGATTGGAGAGCGCCGAGAGTCTATGCGCTGCAGTGACGACGGAGAACCCCAGGGAACTGCAGGAAAGCCTATGTTGGACGTGCTTCTGGGAGAGGAACTGTACAATACCGCTGTGGTGGTGACCCGGTATTTCGGCGGCACGCTTCTTGGCACAGGCGGTCTGGTGCGGGCTTATTCCAAGGCAGTACAGGAGGGACTGGCAGCCAGTCGGGTGATTACAAAGCGCCACGGCATTCTTACGGAGGTGGGAACGGATTATAACGGTGTGGGAAAACTGCAGTATCTGTTTGCACAGAGTGACATTCCTATTATGGATTCTGTTTATGCCGAAGATGTGAGGCTGCAGGTACTTGTCCCGGCAGCAGAGGCAGAGAGGGTAAAAAAAGCTGTGACAGAAGCAACCAGTGCACGGGCCTCTGTCACAGAAGTAAAAGAACTGTATTTTGCTGTTTCAGATGGAGAATATCTTCTGTTTGATGATTAGCATTTCTCCGGTTCCGGATAGTCTGCACCGAAGGTTTCTACAGTCATGGAAGCGATTTCCTGCTTCTCCAGGGGACGGTCGCTGTAGTCTGTGCGTGTTTCCGCAATTTTATTTACTACGTCCATGCCTTCGATGACTTTTCCGAATGCAGCGTAAGCACCGTCCAGGTGCGGAGAAGTTTCGTGCATAATGAAGAACTGGCTGCCTGCGGAATCCGGGTGCATGGCTCTTGCCATGGACAGAACGCCTGGTGTGTGTGCCAGATTGTTTTCAAAGTGGTTCTGTGCGAATTCTCCTTTGATGGAATAGCCGGGACCGCCCATGCCTGTGCCGTCCGGGCAGCCGCCCTGAATCATAAAGCCGCGGATAACTCTGTGGAAAATCAGACCGTCATAGAATCCGCTTTTCACCAGACCGATAAAGTTATTTACTGTATTTGGGGCGATTTCAGGATATAATTCTGCTTTCATTACATCGCCGTTTGCCATTGTAATGGTTACAACTGGATTTGCCATAGTAAAATCTCCTTTTGTTTTGTCTATATTGTTATGTCCAACATTATAAGCGGAAAAAATAAAAGGTGCAAGCCACAATTTTGTATGCTATACTGAAACAGGCAAATGGAACCAGAAAGAAAGCAAGTAAGAAGTAAAAGAGGATTATCCATGATAATAGAAACAAACAGTGCAAAGGAAACGTTCCTGCTGGGAGAAAAGCTTGGCAGACAGGCTGCGGCAGGACAGATTTATACATTAAACGGAGACCTGGGAGTGGGAAAGACGGTGTTCACCCAGGGCGTGGCAGCAGGGCTTGGCATTGCGGAACCAGTCAACAGCCCTACTTTTACCATTATACAGGAATACGAGGGCGGAAGGCTGCCGTTTTATCACTTTGATGTATACCGTATCGGAGATATTGAAGAGATGGAAGAAATCGGCTATGATGATTATTTCTTCGGAGAGGGCGTCTGTCTCATTGAATGGGCAGAGCTTATCGAAGAACTTCTGCCGGAAAATATCATTTCCATTACCATAGAAAAAAATCCGGAGAAGGGATTTGACTACCGGAAAATTACCATAGAAGGAGTGGAGACATTATGAAAATACTGGCGCTTGACAGTTCCGGGCTGGTGGCCTCTGTGGCCCTTGTGGAGGACGACATACTGGTTGCGGAATATACCATGAATTACAAGAAAACACATTCCCAGACGTTATTGCCCATGTTGGATGAAATTAAGAAGGCAGTCAATCTGGATTTGGAGAGTATCGATGCCATTGCCGTGGCAGCAGGACCGGGTTCTTTTACCGGACTTCGCATTGGCTCTGCAACGGCCAAAGGACTGGGACTGGCTTTGCAGAAACCTTTAATCGGTGTGCCTACAGTGGAGGCGCTGGCTTATAATCTCTACGGCACAGACCGGGATACGGTTATCTGTCCTATGATGGACGCCAGAAGAAAGCAGGTTTATACAGGGATTTATACCTTTGAGGACCATCAGCTGAAAACCATACAGGACCAGGACGCCCTTCCTATGGACGAACTTCTGGAAAAAGTAAATGCATTGGGAAAAAACGTAATCTTTCTGGGAGACGGCGTACCGGTTTTTAAAGAATTGATTCAGGAAAAGTGTCAGGTTTCTTACAGTTTTGCGCCTGCTCATTTAAACCGCCAGAGAGCCGGGGCTGTGGCTGCTCTTGGCGCTGTGTATTTTGCCCGGGGAAAGACTGAAACAGCGGCAGAACATCAGCCGGACTATCTGCGGGTATCCCAGGCGGAAAGGGAAAGGGCGGAACGCCTGGCAAAAGAACATGCCTGAAATTCGGGAAATGACAGAAAAAGAGGTGCAGGAGATTGCTGCCATGGAGGCGGAGAATTTTTCCAAACCCTGGAGTGAAAAAAGCTTTCTGGATGCGGTAAAAGATTCCCATGCCCTGTATCTGACTGCGTGGGAGGACGGGAAGCCAGCAGGCTATGCCGGTATGTGGATTGCTCTGGACGAAGGCGAAATCACCAATGTATGTGTAAAGCAGGAATACCGGGGAAGGAAAATCGGAACGGCTCTTTTAGCTGCCCTGGAACAGAGGGGAAAGGAGAGAGGGGTTGCCTCTTTCTTTCTGGAAGTGAGAGAGAGCAACGAAAAAGCCATTGGATTGTACGAAAAGGCAGGATTTGCCAGAATGGGTATACGAAAAAATTTCTATGAAGCGCCCGTGGAGAATGCAGCGGTGATGTGTAAAAGATAGCAAATCTGCTATCTTTTTCTAAGTTTACAGCTATTTCCCACTGGGATTTTACAGCCGGATTCGCTATACTCTTTTTGTAACCTCAAAACGTTTCACACTTTGGAGGACAAGAATGAAAAAATATACAAAACAGATGGAAGCACAGTTTCTGGAAGTTTACTGCAACTGCTGCGGAAGACAGCTGCGGACACAGAAGGACATGATTTTGGAAGGGGCTTTCCCCGGTCATGTACAGTGGGGCTATTTCTCAGAAAAAGACGGAGAAGTTCATGATTTTGATTTGTGTGAAAGCTGTTACGATAAATGGATTGGCTCTTTTCGGATTCCGGTAGAAGTGAAAAGGGAAAATGAGTTGTTGTAGCACAAAAAAATGTGTGCTATGATAAGAAACAGACAGAAACGAAACCGATAGAAACGAGGAAGATAGAATGTTGGATGTATGCCTGCTGGGTACAGGCGGTATGATGCCTCTGCCCAGAAGAAAATTAACATCTTTGATGACAAGATATAACGGAAGCAATCTGATGATTGACTGCGGAGAAGGAACACAGGTGGCTGTAAAGGAAAAAGGCTGGAGTTTTAAGCCCATTGATGTAATCTGTTTTACGCATTATCATGCGGACCACATCAGCGGACTGCCGGGACTTTTGCTGACCATGGGAAATGCAGAACGGACGGAACCGCTGACCCTGATTGGTCCTAAGGGGCTGGTGCGGGTAGTGTCTGCCCTGCGTGTCATTGCGCCGGAGCTTCCTTTTGAAATTCAGTGTATAGAGCTGACAAAGCCGGAGGAAACTTTTGTGCTGAATGGTTATCACATTACTGCATTTCGGGTGAATCACAATGTCACTTGTTACGGATACAGTCTGGAAATCAAAAGAAGCGGTAAATTTGACCCGGCCAGAGCAAAGGAGCAGAACATTCCTTTAAAATGCTGGAATCCTCTGCAGAAAGGAGAAACCGTAACCTTTGAGGGTGTGACTTATACGCCGGATATGGTTCTGGGAGCTGAGAGAAAGGGAATCAAGCTGACTTACACTACAGATACCCGTCCGGTGCCTTCTATTGCAGAACATGCAGCAGGTTCAGATTTGTTTATTTGTGAAGGTATGTATGGAGAGCAGGACAAGGAGCAGAAAGCAAAAGCTTATAAACATATGACCTTCCAGGAGGCAGCAGGTCTGGCAAAAGAAGCCCGGGTAAAGCAGATGTGGCTGACCCATTACAGTCCCTCTCTGGTGCGGCCGGAGGAGGCTCTGGAGGAAGCGGCAAAGGTATTTCCAAACACCATTGCGGCAAGGGACAGACAGTCTGTGGAATTACAGTTTGAAGACGGTGAAGGAGATAAAAAGCAATGAAAAAGGAAGACGTACTGATTCTGGCAATCGAAAGTTCCTGTGATGAAACCGCAGCCTCTGTTATCAAGAACGGACGCACGGTGTTATCAAATATTATTTCTTCTCAGATTGATTTGCATAAATTATATGGAGGCGTTGTACCGGAAATTGCCTCCAGAAAACATATCGAAAAGATTAACCAGGTTATTGAAGAAGCTTTGAAAGAGGCAGGCGTTACCCTGGATGATTTAGATGCCATTGGCGTGACTTACGGGCCTGGGCTTGTAGGCGCCCTTTTAGTAGGAGTAGCAGAAGCCAAAGCTATCAGCTTTGCAAAAGACCTTCCTTTGGTAGGAGTGCATCATATAGAGGGACATATTTCTGCCAATTATATCGAAAATCCGGATTTGGAGCCACCGTTTTTATGTCTGGTAGTATCCGGAGGACATACGCATCTAGTCATTGTAAAAGATTATGGAAAATTTGAAATCCTGGGACGCACCAGAGATGATGCAGCGGGAGAAGCTTTTGATAAAGTGGCCCGCGCCATTGGTCTTGGATATCCGGGAGGACCGAAAATCGACCGCTTATCCAAAGAGGGAAACCCCTATGCCATGAATTTTCCAAAGGCAAAAGTAGAGGACGCACCCTATGATTTCAGCTTTAGCGGAGTGAAATCTGCAGTTTTGAACCATATTAATAAATGCAAAATGCAGGGAATCCCTGTGGTAGAGGCTGACGTTGCCGCGTCTTTCCAGCGCTGCGTAGTCGAAGTATTGGTAGAGCATGCCATTGCGGCAGCAAAAGACTATCACATTGATAAGCTGGCTATTGCGGGAGGGGTTGCCTCCAATCAGACTCTGCGGACGGCTATGCAGCAGGCCTGTGAGAAGAACCATATTCAGTTTTATCATCCCTCCCCTATTTTCTGCACGGATAATGCGGCCATGATAGGAGTGGCGGCTTATTATGAATACCAGAAGGGGACAAGACACGGCTGGGATTTGAATGCTGTGCCGAACCTGAAACTGGGAGAACGGTAGAGAAAGGCGGGAGAGCAGATGAAGTGTACAGCCATTGTTCTGGCAGCCGGCCAGGGGAAGCGCATGAACAGCAACATACAGAAGCAGTTTTTGATGATAAAAGGGAAACCTGTACTTTACTACAGCCTTGCGGTTTTTGAGCAGAGTCCGGAAATAGAAGAAATTGTCCTTGTTACGGGAAAGGATTGTATAGAATACTGTAAAAAGGAAATCATAGACTTATACGGGTTTCAAAAGGTGAAAAAGATTGCTGCGGGAGGACGGGAAAGGTATGATTCCGTATATGCGGGACTTTGCGCCTGTGAAGACTGTGATTATGTATTTATTCACGATGGGGCCAGACCCTTTGTTACAGAAGCAATGATAAAGAGGACCAAAGAGGCCGTGGAAAAATACGGTGCCTGTATTGCGGGTATGCCTTCCAAAGACACGGTGAAGCTGGCAGATGAAAACGGAATGGTGGCCAATACTCCGAAGAGAAGTCAGGTATGGACAATCCAGACTCCTCAGGTTTTTTCTTATTCCCTTATTCGGGAAGCACATGAAAAAGCGAGACAGTATGATATGAAAGAAATTACAGATGATTCCATGCTGGTAGAGCGGTATGGAAAGGTTCCGGTTTGTCTTGTAGAAGGGGCTTATGAAAACCTGAAAATCACCACACCGGAGGATATTCTGGTGGCTGAAAAAATTCTTGAAAAAAATTCTTGAAAAGTCTTGACATATCCTGTCAATACATGGTAATATACTACCTGTCGCTGACAAAGCGAGGGTACGGAGAGATATCGAAGTGGTCATAACGAGGCGGTCTTGAAAACCGTTTGTCCGCAAGGGCGCGTGGGTTCGAATCCCACTCTCTCCGCTTGCCAAGTTACTTAAAAAGTTTTGAAAAAAGTACTTGACAAACAAATGAAAAGTGCGATATAATGCACAAGGTTCTTCGGTGAAAACGAAGAGAACTAAATAAAGACACGAGAGTGTGAAGAAAGTCGTTTCTGTGAAACGGCGAATCTAGGGCAATTTGGAGAAGTACCCAAGCTGGCCGAAGGGGCTCCCCTGGAAAGGGAGTAGGTCGTTAATAGCGGCGCGAGGGTTCAAATCCCTCCTTCTCCGTTCTTTCTTGAGAAAAGAAAGTAAAAAAAGTTCTTGACAAAGCGAAAGAGTTATGATAAACTCGAAAAGCTGTTGAAAAGAACAAATGTTGAAGAAGTTTGAAAAAACTTATAAAAAAGTTCTTGACAAACAGAAGACAACATGTTAAAATAGCAAAGCTGTCGCAAGACAGACAACCTTGATAACTAAACAGTGAAACACATACGATTCTCGAAAATTCTTTACATTTTTAAGAACGGTTTGAAAAACCAAAAACAGTAAAACGAGAGATAGCTAGTTGTTATCTTGAGTGAATCAAACATTTTAT